>Ga0180301_10000026_pt1 | contig 99848 bp, 107 predicted proteins | sample GuaBasSediGuay16_FD_121797 | JGI IMG/M metagenome (GOLD analysis project Ga0180301, IMG submission 121797) | Subseafloor sediment microbial communities from Guaymas Basin, Gulf of California, Mexico - Guay16, Core 4569-2, 12-15 cm | ecosystem: Environmental > Aquatic > Marine > Hydrothermal...
CAGCAGTCACCAATAAACTTGTAGAGTCTAGGAGCTTATAAGCCTTCACCTCAACATACCTCATAGCATTAAGAGGCATAGAAAGACACACTATAATACAGAAAGTTACAGTCTAACGTTTCTGCCCTTCTTTAAGCTTTGCCCAGCGGCTTCAATTATACTGGTATGCATATGGGTGCTGTATCTGTTGAGACCTTGGTTTCGCTTATGAAAGCCTCTTTTACTTCAAGGGGCATTACGAAGAGAGCATGATGTAGGTCTGGGTAGTATAATTTTAGCCTTCCCTTGAGACCTCTTTCTTCAATTCTCTTTGCAATATCCTCTTTGGATAGCTCAAGAGGATCATGTCTCTTAGAGCCTAGTACAAATCCCCATGGTGAGTAGAACGAAGGAACCCAGTGTTGATAAGCTCTGGCTATCTTGAAAATTTTGCCTATAGTGTTGAGAATAGCCGCGAAGACTGACTTAGTGTAGAAGACTGAGGTAGCCTGAGTAACCATTACCCCATCATCGTCTAGGACTCGATGAACTTCCCTGTAGAACTCCAAGGTATAGAGGAATCTTGAGGGGCCTTCGGGTAGTGGGTCTGTTGCATCAACTATGACCACATCAAAGCTTTTATCGTTAGCCTTTTCAACAAATTTTCGGCCATCATCTATAATGAGCTTAAATCTTGGATCCTCGAAAGCTCCTTGATGCATCTCTGGCAGGTATTTTCTACAAAGAGACACTACTTCCTCATCTATATCCACCATGACCACTTCCTTGACAGTGTTGTGCTTGAGCACTTCCCTTGCTGTAGCTCCTTCACCTCCTCCAATGATGAGGACTCTCTCTGGCTTGGGATGTGTTAACATGGGAACGTGGACTAGTGGCTCATGATAATAATATTCATCAGCTACAGTTGACTGAATCTTACCATCCAGGAAAAGAGCCTTACCAAAGTCATAGGTTACTACTATATCCACCTCTTGATACTTGGTCCTGCCTGAGTATATCACCTCCTTTATCGTATGCATAGAGGCAGTATATGGAGTGGCGAAGTCGAAGTACCACCGCCATATCCTTTGAAGGGGGACATAATTATTGGCGCTTGGTCTCCTCCTCTCCTTCTCCAATGTTAACACCTCTCTTGAACTCTAGGATACTAACCTGTCTAGGCTTAAAGGTTTCACGCAATATCTCATAGGCTTTCCATGGATCAACATGAGTACCGCAGGTGAAGATGTCTATGGCTGCATACCCATATTCAGGCCATGTGTGAATTGAGAGATGAGATTCAGCTATGATCACAATCCCTGATACGCCTTGAGGTTTGAATTTGTGAAACACTTCACCACACACTTGTGCTCCTGCCTCTCTAGCTGCCTTCACTAAAGACTTTTTAATCTCTTCAATATTATCAAGTACTGAAGCTGGACACCCTATGAACTCTGCTATGAGATGACGGCCCAGCTCCTTCACCTCCCCCATCCTACCCACCCTTTTCATGTGCTAGCCCCCCTTAGCACTATGGGGTTTAAACACCTCACATTTAAAGATTACCCCCCTCTTCAAATGGGCTTCATGTATAACACAGCTTAAATATGAACAAAATGTTACATGAAGGCAGGCTAGCAAAAAGCTATCATGTGGCTACAGCATAATTGGTTGTGAGGAGGTCTACTTGAGGGTAGTGGGCATAGACCTAGCTGGGGATGAGAGAAGACCCACTGGAATAGCCATCATCAAAGAGAGAGTGGCTATAGCCTTCATAGCATTTAAGGATCACGAAATTATGGAGGTCATCGACGCCATAAAGCCTCTAATTGTAGCTGTGGATTCTCCTCTTACTCTGCCTATGCATGGATACATGAGAGAAGTTGATAGAAGGATGCATAGGCTAGGATTTCCAGTTCTCCCTCCCATGTTTCCTGGGATGAGAAAGCTCACGATGAGAGGTATGAGGCTTAAGGCTAAGCTTGAAGGAAGGGGTATCTCAGTAATTGAGGTGCATCCAAGATCGAGCTTAAAGGCTCTGAGAAGGAGGTTCAAAGACGACAATTTAAACGTAAGAGAAATAGCTCTAAGGGTAGGAGTTAAAGTGTTAGAGGCTCATATGAGCAAGGATGAGGAGGATGCTCTTTTGGCTGCCATAACAGGGTTGCTGTACATGAAGGGGGAGCACTACATCGTTAGGTGCGATGATGGAAGTATAGTGTTGCCGAGGTGGTGTGCTTGAGAAGTACTAGAGCCAAGGAGCTCATAAGGACAGCCTTGTTAGAGGGATATCAGCTAAGCCCTGATGCCATAAAGCTTCTCCTGAGGATGGAAGATCCCATCAAAGCGCTTAGACGCATAATAGCATTTCTTAGAGGTAATGGTGATCAGAGAGTAGTCATAGATAAGGACTGTCTCTTACTGCTCAAGGAAGGACCTGATGAATGGGCTGATGCTAGAGGCTATGATGCAAGACTGAGGATAATAGAGGAGGTCAAGACTATTGATGGAGAAGCCTCCTATGAGAGCTTCAGGAGATATTTTCTGGATAGATTGAGGAGATTGTCAAGAATTATAAGGCAAAGGCCCGATTTCTCAGGCTGCATGAAAATAGGTGACCTAGGTAGAGGCGTAGAGGATGAGGTAAAAGTTATAGGCCTTGTCTACGATAAACGTGAGGTTAAGAATGGTTTTATCATTAGCATTGAAGATGAAACAGGTTTTGTGGACGTATTTGTACCCAAGGACTCGCTTGCCTGTGATAAGGTGAGGTTTGTAGTGCCTGACATATGCATAGGAGTTGAAGGGATTGTGAGAAACGGTATGATTATAGCTGAGGATCTAGCTTTTCCTGAGTGCAAGCCCAATCCACCTCCAAGAGCGCCTCCACTGAGTGTTCTCCTAGTCTCGGACCTCCACGTAGGTAGCAGCATGTTTCGTAGAGAGGCTTTTGAAAGGCTGGTTGACTGGCTTAGGAAAGGCGAGGATCCAGTAGCCAGAAGTGTAAAGTATGTGCTTATAGCAGGAGACATAGTGGATGGTGCTGGGATATATCCTGGGCAAGAAGAGGAGCTGATGGTGAGGGATGTGAGGGAGCAGTACAGAGAAGCAGCCAAGCTCATAGAGAAGATCCCTGACCACATAGAGGTGATCATAGTTCCAGGAAACCATGATGCAACAAGTCTTGCTCTTCCCTACATAGGGATATTCGAAGAGTATGCTGAAGAGCTTCTACAGCTCCCTAATGTTATGTTGTTAAGCGATCCTACAACCATAGCCATTCATGATGTCATATTCACAATTTCCCATGGCAGAAGTCTTGATGACTTGATAGCTTACATTCCTGGAGCTTCCTTTGATGAAAATGGGCTAGCAGTCGTCATGAAGTGTCTTGTCAAGTTCAGACATTTAGCGCCTATCTATGGTTCAAGGACGCCTCTAGCTCCTCTCAGCAGGGACTATATGGTGTTAGACGTTGTACCTCATGTCATACATTTAGGCCATGTACATATATGCTCAGTGACTACTTACAAGGGGGTGCTGCTCATTAACACAGGAACTTGGCAGGAGCAGACTCAATACCAGAGAACTCTAGGGATTATGCCTACTCCATGTAGAGCGGTTGTTGTTAGGCTAAGTGACTTGAAGGTAAAAGTTCTCAACTTCAATGCATATTAGGCTATTGAAAGACACTAAGTCTTGATAGAGCTTTTGAGAGTAGTCTAGCCAATCTGAGAGGTTCTGGTGTCTTTCCCCAGAGTATGGTTGGGGATAGAAGTTCAACCGCACGGCTTGGCTCTATGCCTACGCATTCTATGTAGTATCTGAGGCCTGTCTTCCATTCAACAACCTCAAAGGCTTCTCCAACACGCTCAATTATATTCCACCTGACCTTCCAATCGGTGAAATGCTTCTTGAGGGCACGAAGAACAGCTTCATTATCAGGCTTCTTTCGGCTGAAGATTACTACAGGTATTCTCGTCCTCTGGTGTATAGAGAAGGGATCTAGAACGTTAAAGCCAGCGAATGTTATGCCACCTGTTATGAGCAGATCCGCTCCTCCTAGCTCCTCTATGATGCTCAAGGTCTTCTCCGTAACATCCATACCATCAACTTCTATAGTTCTCATACTTATCGAGGATAGCCTCAAGCCTTTAAGAAGCACGCCTAGGAGAAGGCACTTCCTAGAGATTTTAGGTATGAAAGCTCCATCATCAAGCCCTATGAACTTAATAGGCTCCAATGGACCAGCCCTCTTACCGAGGGATCCTCCATGAGACCTTCTTTTAAGCTTCTCTCACTTATGCCAAGCCTTATCCTCCTAGTCCTTCCATATCTTCCTCTGCTGATGACTCGGGCGTTGAGGATACCAAGCATATCGAGCTCGCTTATGAGATCACTTACCCTTCTTTGAGTAAGTGGATCTAGGCCAAGTGCTTTGCATAACTCCTTGTATAGGTTGTATATCTCGCCTGTAGTTATCTCCCTAATTCGAAGCTTCTCTAATCGATATACGCTTAGAAGCACCAGCTTGGAGTGGAGGGGGAGTGTCCTTAGAACATCCACAACCCTATCCTTTTCAAGCTCTCTCCTAGCCTTTCTAACATGTTCTTCTGTGACTTTAGTAGCACCTTCTCTCTCAGCTATTTCACCAGCTACTCTCAGTAGGTCAAGGGCTTTTCTGGCATCTCCATGCTCTTTGGCCGCTATAGCTGCGCACAGAGGTATAACTCCTTCCTCAAGAACACCTTCATGAAAAGCCTCTTGAGCTCTCATATCAAGAATGTCCTTCAGCTCCTCATATGTATATGGAGGAAAGACCAATTCCTCCTCTCCAAGGCTGCTCTTGACTCGAGCATCTAAGTACTCTGTGAACTTGAGGTCGTTGGTTATGCCGATTATTGATAGACGTGACCTTTCAAGGCTGGCATTAATCCTTGTGAGGTGATAGAGTACAGCATCCCCACTTTTCTTAACTAATGCATCTATTTCATCAAGCACTGCTATCATGAGCTTACCTTTTCTGTCAAGACCTTTAATGAACCTTCTCAACACCTCAGCGGTGGAGAGGCCTGTGAAGGGGACATGTATATCGAGAAATGAGCATAAATCTGCAAGAACTCTATAGTTTGTGTCAGCTTCTCTACAGTTAACATAAGCTGTTATGACCTTATCACCAGCTTTAGCTTTTAATCTCCTAAGCACATACTTAGCTACGGCAGTCTTGCCTGTTCCAGTCTGTCCATAGATGAAGACATTGGATGGTCTAGCTCCCTTCAAGGCAGGAGCTAGAATAGCTCCAAGCTTAAGTATTTGTTCCTCTCTATGAGGGAGCTCGTCAGGAACGTGATCTGGCCTTAGCACCTCTCTGTTTCTGAATATCCTTGAGCTTAACATGCGTTCAAATATCATGTCCAACTTATCCATGTGAACCACCATTACCTATGGATCATGTGCAGATCTCACTAGGGCAGAGAAGAGTGATAAAGAAAGCAGTTAAAATAAATGCTTATGATGCGATGTGACTTCATCAGCCTCTACATGTGTCCTCAAGCTCTGAGAAAGCTAAATGATGCAGTAGACATCATTTATTTCCTTAGAAAGCCTTAGTAGGCTGTTTCAAGGGTTACGGTATTTCTAATTATTTTAAACGCCTTAATTATTTGAAGGTAAGCTTATAAAACACAGTATGTAAAAAAATATTACAAAAAGCCGTCCGCTCAGCCAAACCTACCGAGTGCCGAGCAGAGTACTAGTAATGACTACAGCGTGAAGGTGCTCGGTAGGTGCTGGGCGGAAGAGGGCGTAATGACTCACCTACCGTGATTAAAAGCATTTATAGCTAAAAGAAAGTCACGGTAGGTGGGAAACGCTCATATTACATGATTAGTAGCCTACTTCTCGTTGATTTTTCAGGTGCGTGATAATGGTCGAGCGGACAGCACCGCGCTTTCCCGAGGCCTCTCGGACCTCAGTACTCGCGACGGCGGCTGAGGGCTTAACTTCCGGGTTCGGAATGAGTCCGGGTGTGGCCCCCCAGCCTATGGCCGTCCGCTCTCATCCCAACTAGACTAATCATGTGGGGTACTAATAAGCTTTCATACTTCTTCATTAGGAGCTTCTACACAATGAACGCGCATTACAAGGAGTACAACTAAACGAATATCAAACCTTGTGATGTGGTATTTAAGCATACATCTCTTAGCTTCTTGACTTCGTTCTAGAGCTGGGTTAACATTTATAGTACAGGGGTCGATTTTATATGTACTGATTGAGAGGGTGTTGCCTTGAATGGCAGTGTAGAACAATGGAGTTCAATCTACTACATGCTTAGCCTACTTGCGTTCATGTTCCTGATACTATTCAATCAACGAATTCAAGTCATTATGTGGCTCATGAATATCACAAGGGTTCTCAAGAAGCTTGAAAGAATGGTTGATGAGTGTAGAAGTACTTTGATCAACACTATGAGAAAATATGGCTGTACCCTAGAGGATCTCAACTACACTATAAATGAGCTCTTGGAGTTTTACGTTATTGAGCCAGTGGAGAGAGACCCCTTTGGTGTTATAAGGAGGCTTGAACATCTGATAAATCTCCAGAGAGGAAAATTCAGAGAGATCGTTGGAAGGCTTGCTCCTAAAGCGGATGATGTAACCCGCAAAAATATTGAGAACATGATCGAGGCCTCGATAGCTGTCAACACCTTGTATAGAATAGTAAGGCATTTCTTCATCCTTGGAAAGAAGACGAAGAGCATGCTGATAATTGCACAGCTGGAAATGGCTCTTCCCTACATTATGAGGTTTGCTGAGGCCTACTTCAATGCCATTAAGGTGTTCTCCCAAGGTAAACCTCTTGGTGATGGCATAGGGCCACTTGTAGCAGGCAAGCTTATGTTGAATGCTGAGAAGAAGGTAGTGAAGGACGATACCGTGATAGCTGAAGTTCCTTTTGAAGGCAGGAGGCTGATAGTTATCAAGGCATTAGGCCCTGGTGGAGAAGTAGGAAAGCCTGGTAAGGTAATAGAGGAGCTCGTGGAGGAGAATGGAGGCAAGGTGGCTAGGATAATAATGATAGATGCCGCCCTAAAGCTTGAGGGCGAAAAGAGCGGAGATGTAGTTGAGGGAATAGGTGCTGCAATAGGAGACCCAGGGCCAGAAAAGTTCAGGATAGAGGAAGTGGCTACGAGATATAATATACCCCTTGATGCTATAATAATCAAGGAGAGCCTTGAGGAGGCTGTAGGAGCCATGAAGAAGGAGATAGCCGAGGCAGCTCAAAGAGTTGTAGATAGAGTGAAGGAATTGATAAGGGAAAGGACAAAAGAGGGAGATATAGTTATAGTAGCTGGAATAGGCAACACCATGGGTATAGGACAGTAAGGTGAGAACTTGAGAAAAGAGGCACTCCGCACTTTCCTTCTGAGCGCGCTCATAGCTTTCCTCCTCACCTTCATGCTCTTCACTCCATGGGAGCAGGATAAGGAAGCTAGGCTATTCTTCAAACTCATAATACTTCTCCTCATGCTCACGGTGTTACTATCATACGTTCAGAGTATCAAACAGGCAGAGAGAATCAAAAGGGTAGAGCTCACGTATACTGTAATAAGGTGTAGTAACTGCAACTACAAACTTGAGAGAGAGTATAGAGAAGGTGATTTCGTGTTCAAGAGAGTGGGAATATGCCAGTGTGGAGGAAGCCTGTACATTGACATGATATATACAATAAAGCCTCAGAGACCCTCTAAGCCTTGGTTATTACGATGACTTCCCTGTCAAGGACTATCACAGTGTGCTCCCATTGAGCTACGGCTTGCCCTGAGACTTCTCTAAGCACAGGATATTGATATACAGAACCTCGTTTAACTAGATTTCTCAGCACTTCAAGAGAATGTTCACCCAAGCTTTTCACAAGCCATCTTTCACAGAAGGGGAGACTTCGAAAGCTTCTCCAGATGTACGTGAGGAGCCTTCTCTCATCTTTAGACTTGGCTTTCCCACCAGAGTAACTGAATATGAAAGCTTCCGAGGACTCTACGACATATCCCTCACCACTAGTGACGAAAGGCTCTATAGCGTAGACCTCTCCAGACCTGATTGTGTCTGATATCCTGGTGGATACGTTTGGAACATTCTTTCCAGCATGTAGCTGCCAAGGCTTTATCAAGTGGCCAGTGAGATTTCTTATGGGCCTTAATCCATGTCTGCTGATGACCTCCTCTATTTCATGGCCTATATGGCCTAGGTTAGCTCCAGGCTTGAATAGCTCTATAGCCCTCTCCAAAGCCATTTTCGCTACACTGATCATGGGCTCATACTCTGGAGAGAAAGCTATTGTTCCTGCTGTATCTGCTATGTATCCTCTTACATGAACACCAACGTCTATTTTGACTAGGGACCTTGGAGGGATTCGGGAGAGATCATGTGGAGGAGATGTATAGTGTGCTGCTATGTCATTCACTGATATGTTGCATGGAAAGGCTGGAGCTCCTCCTGAGTTTCTGATGTATGTCTCGATTTTCTCACATAGCTCAATGATAGGCATATCAACGTGAGCCAGGCCCATAGCATACTCAAGTGCCTTAGCAGCTATAATGCCGGCTCTCTCGTACAATCTCAATTCATCCTCCTCTATGATATTAGCTATCTTCATCACCCTCCAGAGGTTTGGTGGAGTTCAATATTAGCTTATAACGCTCTTCTCTTAAATTAATTGAAACAGCAGGCGGTGTGAGCATGCACATCAAGTGGCTAGGTCATGCAACCTTCCTCTTGGAGGAGAAGGACTTCAGGATAATCATAGACCCATGGATAGAAGGAAATCCTTCATGTCCCGTGAAGTTAAAGGAGCTACCTAAAATCAATCACATCGTTGTGACGCATGACCATGGAGACCACCTAGGTAATGCTATTGATATAGCTAGGGAGCATAGAGCCAAGATTATAGCCATATACGACTTAGCCCAGGATCTCTCTTCGAAAGGAGTAGAGGTTGTAGGTGCGAACATCGGAGGATGGTTTGTTGTCGATAATGTTGAATATCAACTCACACCAGCTTTCCATAGCTCAATAAAGGGCTCCCCCTGTGGAGTGCTTGTGAAGATAAAGGATACTATAATATATCATGCTGGAGATACAGGGCTCTTCGCAGAGATGAGTCTGCTGGGAGAACTCTACAGGATAAAGGTGGCTTTGCTGCCAATAGGTGGACTCTTCACCATGGGCCCCTATGAGGCAGCTAAGGCCGTGGAGCTGCTAAGGCCAGAGATTGTAGTGCCTATGCACTACAATACATTTCCTCAGATAAAGCAGGATCCAGAGCATTTCAAGAAACTTGTAATGGCGAGAACACCATGGGTAGAGGTAGTCATACTTAAGCCAGGGGAAGTATTAGAGGTTTAGGGGCGGTGCCGTAAAGCCCTCATCAGAGTACTTGACTGAGAGGGCATGATGCCCACGATGAGGTCAAGTCTCCCAAAGGGGCGATAGGCACCGCCCCCCAAGTGGAGGTATGGGCATGGGGCTTAAGGAAGTACTGATGGGGGTTGAGGAGGTCATAACCAAGGAAGAGTTAGCTGAAGCTCTCTCTGAGAAGACGAAGGGCTACATAGGCTTCGAGCCATCAGGCCTTGTACATATAGGATGGCTGATTTGGGCTTGGAAGGTTCAAGACTTAGTCGAAGCTGGAGTAGACATGACTGTTCTAGCTGCTACATGGCATGCTTGGATAAATGATAAGCTAGGGGGAGAGATGGACAGGATCAAGGCCTGCGCCAGGTACGTATGGCACTTTCTGAGAGCAGCAGGTGTAGATGTGTCCAGGATAAAATTTGTAGATGCCGAAGACTTAGTTAGAGATCCAGACTACTGGAGACTGGTCCTCAAGGTGGCGAAGAGTCTTACGCTAGCACGTGTCAAAAGAGCTACTACCATAATGGGAAGGAAGGAGGTTGAGGTCAAGGACTTCTCAATGCTCATCTATCCATGTATGCAAGTTGCTGATATATTTTATCTAGACGTGACCATATGTCTAGGAGGGATGGATCAAAGAAGGGCTCATGTGCTTGCCAGAGAGGTGGCTCCTAAGCTTGGATACAGAAAACCAATAGCAATCCATACGCCATTGCTTATAGGCCTTCAAGGTGCGCAGAGAATGGACGTAGAGGGTGAGGAGCTAATGCTCGACTATAAGATGAGCAAAAGTAAGCCAGAGACCTGTATATTTGTGCACGATGGACCTGAGGAGATAAAGAGGAAGATAAGAGCGGCATATTGTCCACCAAGAATCATAGAGGGCAACCCAGTTATGGAGATCGCTAGATTGATTGTCTTCAGGAGAATGGACACTTTACATATAGAAAGGCCTAGCAAGTATGGAGGACCTCTTGATGTTGAATCATTTGATGAATTGGCCACAATATATAGCCAGGGAAGACTACATCCCCTCGACTTAAAGAATGCCATAGCAGAGGCTCTTATCGAGATCTTGAGCCCTATAAGGAGGTACTTTGAGGAGAATAGAGAGGCTAAGGAATTAGCCGATCTTGTGAAGGAGAAGATCACGAGGTGATCTCTTGAGCAGGAACAGTTATTAATTACGAGCTTCTGTTCAGTAGAAGATAGTATCTCGCTCACTGGGTGAAGCTAATGGGAGGCATGCCGTCAATCTCCAAGTATGTGATCTATGCCCATATAGAGGTAGAGGGCATAGTTGATAAGCCAGATGTGATAGGTGCTATCTTTGGTCAAACCGAGGGATTACTAGGTCCAGAACTGGACCTCAGGGAACTACAGAAGACTGGTAGAATAGGTAGAATTCAGGTAGAGCTTGAGACCAGAGGAGGCAGGTCCATAGGAAGGATAGTAATACCATCGAGTCTTGATCGTGTTGAAACTGCTCTCATAGCAGCAGCCATCGAAACAGTTGATAAAGTAGGTCCTTATAATGCTAGGGTTCAAGTTGAGAGAATAGAGGATGTAAGGAGCAAGAAGAGGAAGTGGATAGTTGAAAGAGCAAAAGAACTGCTCCTAAAGTGGGAGAGAGAAGAGGCTCCTGACCTACGAGAGCTCATCGAGGAAGTCATGAGAGGTGTCAAGGCCGCTGAGGTAGTAAAGTATGGCCCCGAAGGACTACCAGCAGGTCCTGATGTCGATAAGAGTAGCACAGTGATAATAGTTGAGGGAAGAGCTGACGTCATAAATCTAGTGCGACATGGCTACAGAAATGTGATAGCCCTAGGGGGCGCTACAGGTATAACAAAGATTCCAAAGACCATAATAGAGTTATGTAAAGAGAAGACAGCCATAGCTTTCGTTGACGGTGACAGAGGAGGAGAGCTAATCCTTAGAGAGCTTCTCCAGGTCGCTGACATAGACTTCATAGCAAGAGCACCACCAGGAAGAGAGGTTGAAGAGCTTACTGCTAAGGAGATCGCAAAGTGTCTAAAGAACAAGATATCAGTTGAGGAGTACTTAGCAGGTGTGGAGAGAGGGAGAGCTAGAGCTATTGCCAAGGTAGTTGCATATCCTCCTAAGGAGATTGCAGACTATGTAAAGAGCCTGATGGGAACTTTAGAGGCTCTAATCCTTGACGAGAATTGGAAGGTCATGGAGAAGGTTCCAGTGAAGGATCTTGTAGACAAGCTACAGTCAATAGATAGAGCTCATGCCATAGTGTTCGACGGCATAGTGACTCAGAGACTGGTCGACATAGCTTCAAGTAAGGGAGTGGAGTTCATAGTTGGAGTAAGAGTGGGTACGCTAAGTAGACACCCAGAAGGGCTAAAGATATTCACCTTCAAGGAAGTGTTGAGTGAGGCTTCAGAAAAATAAGTCAAGTCCTCTCTCCTTTCTCTCCCTAGTCAACTCCTTCATTATCCTGACTACGTCATGTTCCTTTCCTCTAGGAACAATTCCACTAGCAGCGAACTCGTGACCATCAGCAAATCCTCCAACTCTACGAGCTGCTCTCGTCAAGAGGTCTACAGCTGATATAGACTTGTTCATCTCTATAAGTCGTGCAAGAGTGTTAGGCACTCTTATTGAAACTTTAGACTTGTCCTCTATCCTTATGTCTGAGTCAGGTATCTTGGGGTTCAGATGCATGAAACCCACTAGGTATCTATCGGGCCTTATCATTCTACCCCTATGAACCAGGTAGCTGCAGAAGGTGCCAAGCACCTTAGCACCTACATCTATGAAGAGATCGCCCAAGTGAAACCATTGTATACGACCTTCCTCATGAAGGCCTCCTCGTACAACTCTGTCAAGTGCTAATGAGTACAGTCTTCTCCTCTCTCTTTCCAACTCCTTCAGTCTTGACTCTATGATAGGAAGAGGCCCTTCCTCACACATTCTGAGTGCAAGCTTTGGTCCCTCCCGATAATACCCAACTGAGGCAAGGATTGTTAGTCTAGTGGAGAGCTCATTTCTAGGTATAACCTTGCCCTTCACATTGATGGAGTACTCAGGCCTTCCTCTCCATATACATCTGCTCACAAGACCTGTCTTGAGGGCTTCATCAAGCACTATCCTGTTAAGACCCTTTATCTCCCCAGGTATTTCAACAGCACCAACTAAGGCCATTGGAGCCAACTTAAGTGCTTCACTTCCTATCAGTATGCGGGCAAAGAGGTAACATACACTTGAGCTCGAGGCCTCTTTTTCACCGCTTATTCCATGAAACTCTGGGTTTATGTTTATCAAGTTAGGTGCTCTGACCATGGCAGGATTATGATGGTCAATAATCACCACTAGGTCACAGTGCTTGCTGACTCTGGCTATGAGGGGGGCGTGTGGAGAGCCTATATCTACGTAGAATATTATGCCTCCTTTCATGCCAAGTGCTTGAGCCACCTCAGGGAATAGCTTCTCAATGCATATTTCGTGACAGGCTACTCCTAGCTTCTCAATAGCTTTCTTAACTATGTAGGCGCTTGTAACTCCATCAGCATCATCATGGAATACCAAAGTGACTTCACGTTGCCTGCGCAGATGCTCAACTATCCTGTCTCTATGCGATTTTATTTCACTTACTAGAGATTTAATGCTCAAATTATCCCCTCACATGAAGTCGAAGAGTGAAGTCTGCCTGCCTGGGGCTGTGAGCTGACTTGCAGTTATGCCGAAGTACTTTAGAATTCTCTCAGCAGCTGGGACTATTTGCTTCTCTACATAGTAGTCAACATCAATCTGCTTCATGTCCTTTATGAATATGTAGGGCATTGCCTTATCTGCTAGCTTCCTCCCTCCCTTGACTATTACGTAGCCTACTTTGTCTCCCACTTCAAGCCCATATCCAGCTTCCACAAGCCTTTTCGCAGCAGCCACATGGGCAGCCTCAACTTCATATTCTTCAAAGGATTTAGTCACAGTCTTCCATATTATGAGCTTGTAGAGGGGTATCTTGCCTTTCTTGAGGTCCTCTATGATACCTCTTACGTATTCACAGGCCTTATGAGGTGAGCCCTCCTTTAGTACTATCTCAATAACTCTCTCCTGAACCTCCTTTGCTATCTCAGCCCAATCTCCTCGTACAGCTTCAAGTCCTACTACATCAATTCTTCCATCAGGAAGAAGGCCACAGTACCTCTTCTTAGCCTCAGTGAAGAACACTCTTACGTACAGCTTATCTGGCTTTATCTCAAGTCCTAGTGTCTTCTTGACTTCATCTATCAGTCTTTCAACCTTTATCTTATCATATTTAACGAAGAGGCTGTCTGTGTCACCATAGATCACATCAAGTCCTAGTTTCTTTGCTATGTCTATGGCAGTTCTTATTGCTTGTCTTCCCCAAGCAGTAGTAGCCTCCGCTACTTCCTTCTTATACCATCTCGCACCTACCCAACCAGCATAGCCATAGCATGCATTTGCTATTACCTTAACAGCTTTCTGCCTCTCATCAAGAATCCTGTACTCGATACTTGTTGGAGAGTACTTCTTCATCTCCTCTTTTATACGCCTTCTGAATTCTAACAGCCTAGTGAGTACTTTCTTGTAGAAGCCAGGAGGTTCTTTTCTAAAGGCATGACCTACCTCAGGAGCTATGTTGAACCTTGAAGGATCATCAACTTCCTCGGGAGGTACGTAGGTGTCTGGCGATATGTTCTTGGATATCATGATGCTTGGATACATGGCGCTGAAGTCAAGGACTACTATGTTCTCATGTAGACCCTTTCTGGGTTGAAGTACTATAGCTCCTTTGTAGGGCTGATAAGGTCTCTCTATCCTGTTAGGTACAAGTTCGTTCTCAAGATAGGCCTGCCGCATTAGATACCATTCTACACGAAAGCCGACACTAGCCGCTCCAACTTGGTCAAGCGTGAGGCCTACAAGGCTTGAGAGCTGCATAGCAAAGGGTAGGAATTTCTCAGCTATTCCGTACGCGCTTATAGCATCCTGCATAGCATACTCAAAGAGTGTTTTTCGCTTCTCAGGGTCATCCCAGTACTTGTAGATTTCAGTGCCATCTATGAGTATCCTCTTGCTCTTGGGCATGACCCCCAGGTAATCAGCTACATTCTCAAGTGTCTTGACCTTTATCTCGGGTATATCTTCAGCAAAGTCATACAAGTCTACATTAGCTCTTCCAACCACTGAGAAGTGACCATAGACGCTCTGAGCTGGTGGGCTATTGGCTCTACTTACTTCAAGCTTCACTCCAAGATATTTAGCCCTCTCTATTAAGTAGGGCCAGTCAAAACGATTAATATTGTAACCAGCTATGATGTCTGGATCAAAGTCCTTTATCAGTCTCACAAACTCCTCAAGCACCCTCTTATCATTTCTATCCTCAGCATAGAGCAATTCTTTTCTCCCATTATTAGTGACCACAGATATTATTATGACGGGGTCTCTTTGAGGCTTAGGAACACCCTTTGGATTGTAACACTCTATATCGAAGACGAGAACCCTAAGGTCTGGAATCTCCCTCTTCTCAATATATCTTGGAGGTTCAAGAGCTCGATATATGGCGTCTACCTTAAGCCTCTGAGTGTTAGGTACTCTCTCTGCCTTGACTATATGCCATGAACAGGGACATATCTGATGGTCTATCATATACCTCATGTAGAACCTTATATCAGCCTCTAAGACTTCTCTAACACCTTCAATCCTCTTGAAAAGCTCTCTATACTCAGGAACATCTTGAGGTATCTGACAGATTACCTTTATGGCCTTAACAGGCCTTCCATAGTACTTCTTGTCCACGATCTTCATGTCTATAATGGGATGCTTTCCTCTAGCATGAGCTTTTAACCTCTTTACAAGGAGACCAAGGTCAACACCTTCCTCAGGAAGTACATAGAAGTAGGGACGAAAACTTCTATCGCATATGACGACCCTACGGCCATCGTCAGTAATTCCCCATAGTCTAACCTCAGGAGTTCTGCCAATTACCTCATAGGTAGCATCCAGTAGCCAGAAGGTCACCTCCTCTGTATTGGCCAAGGTTACCCCTATATATGTGGCGCTATCATCTTTAATATCCTTTTTCGCCTATATTAGAGGGGTAATCTCCACTACAAGGTCTCCTACAGGATATCTCCTCTCTACATACACTTTCAATGGTAGCCCAAGGATCTCCACAATATGCACTATGGTATCAGCTAAGTTAGGATGAAATGCCAATCTGCCTCCTAGAGCTTGAAATAGTTCCTCTCTTACATTTCTCCTTAGCAGCTCTTGGCATAGTATCTCTATGAGACCATCACTTCCTTCCACAATACCTCTCACTATGAGACCTTCTTCATCCACCTTCTCGTAAGGCTTCCTTCTTCGATGTGCTATTCGAAGAAGTCTTCTCTTAAGCTGCACCTTGTCCTTCACTATAGCAGGACAATAGTGAACTGACACGCTCACAGATGTACTAGCCCACTCCACCAGCCTAAGCGCAAGCTCTTCACTGCCTTCAATAGATGTGTATGTACAATGTTTTGCACTATAGCCTCTTAGCCTTAATGACATATAGTTGGTCTCAGAGACTTCAAGCTCATTGAGATTTATGAAATCCCCCTCTACTTCGTCGAGATATAGTATCATCTCTTTGTATAGGTCCTCCATATCAGGTATCACAGGCACTTCGAAGCCAGCTGTGATTCCCAACTCTTTAGCCCATACAATTTTCATCCAGTCATTCCTATCCATCGAGTGTATTCTTATTTCATCAAGTCCTGCATTCTTTAGCCTTCTCAATGCAGCCTTGGTAAGCAATGATCCATTGGTATATAGATGTATATGATGGTCAGCGCCTAAGGTTCTCTTTAGCTCTCTTATGACCATCAGCAGTCTATCCATGACCATAAGAGGCTCTCCGCCTGTAATACCAGTGCCTTCAGCTTCCATCTCCTCAGCCACTTTCACTGCCTCGTCAATGCTATTAACCCTGATCTCGTTAGCATATATCACATCACGACCTCTTCTTTCATAGCTTATGGGGCAGTACCAGCATCTTCTATTACACAGCCCTGTGATGAAGAGAACCATCTTAGCTCCTTCGTGGCATAGCTTACAACCTCTTGGTAACTCGCCTACGTATACAGTGCCCCACTCAAGTTTTCTCATCTTCCTCTTTGAGCATGACATAGCAGTCCTCCCCATCGTTGTAATATCCCTTTATGACATAGGCTTTTCTAAAACCAAGCCTCTCATACAGATGCTGAGCTGGAGTATTACTAACTCTAACCTCAAGTCGATAAATTCTTGCTCCCTTCTCCTTGAGCCTTTTCATTATCTCTTTCATAAGAATGCTTCCAATACCTCTCCTTCTATAGTCGGGGTGGACGGCTATGTTAAGTATATGGCCTATGACATCCCATCGAATAGCACCTATTACATAACCTACGACCTTATCGCCATATACAGCCACGAGAAAGGTATCATTATGGAAAAGAGCAAGAGTTCTAAGGAGGTCAGGAGGATATGGATCTTTAAATGAAGCCCTCTCTATGTCATACACCTGCTCTAAGTCCTCTAGCTTGACATTCCTTATCCTTATCAAGCTTCCATCCTTTAGCCTCACCTCAACAGTGGCCTTCTTTAGCATCAAGCTAGTATTCGCAGAACCCTTATTAATCACTCACTCCTAAATCATGGGTCTCGCTACTAAGATGTTATCCTTAGTCCTGATGACCCTAGCTTTTACCCAGGACCCTATGGATAGACCTCTGGCGTCGACCAAAGTCACGGCCAATCCTCTGGCCACACCGAGCATTTCTCCTTTAAGCCAGCCTGGAGCTACTATTTTAACTCTTACTTTCTCTCCAACCTTGAATGGGATAGGCAATCTTCTCATAGGCTTTATTCCGAAGTCCTCAGGTCTGAGTACCAGCTTCACTGAATACTTCCTCTCAAGAGCTCTTAGCCTTGAGTAGAATTCTCTCCAGCTCATGGATCTTACACCCTTAGGCTTTCTTCCATGCCTATGGGGAACATACTTTTGAATGCCTAAGGGAGGCCATCGCTTTCCAGCGCCTATTTTGAGAGCAAACTCTATCAGCTTAGGTATATCATCGTCGTTTATGCCAGGAACCCATACTGGAGCTATTAGGAGGTCCATCTTACATGATCTTGCTATGTATTCAGCCATTTCCTTTACCTTCTCTACGTCGTACTCCTTGGTGCCAGCAAGAAGCTTAGCCTTATCTGGATCTAGTGAATCTATTGACAAGTTTATCCTGGAAAGGCCTGCCTCGTCTAAATCGTCCAAGATCTTCTCATTAAGTAAGGCTCCATGAGTTTGAAGAGAGACCACTTCAACTCCTTTAATAGAGGACAGCTCCTGTACTAGATCAACAAGCCTAGGATATGTAAGAGGGTCGCCTACAGTATCTATATGAGCTTCTATGTCTCTTGCCCCCTTGTACTTCACTAGCTTCTTGAAGACCTCAACCATGTAGTCAAGCTCGACTATGTACTCTGAAAGTCTTCTCCTGGACTTCGGCCCAGCATCCGTAGAGCAGAAAATGCAAGAGAGAGGGCAAAGACTTGTAGGCCTAATCTGTATCACATTGGTTCCTCTGTCTATAAGACCATAGGCTATGCAGCCTATAAGAGGTATCCCAGAGCTTGCCTCTACTTCCACTAGATATTTACCACTATGAAGTTCTCTTATCATACGGGTTCAGCTTCCCTCAGCTTTTTCTTTACTTGAGGCTTATCTCTAGCTATCCTTTCAAGGGCTTCTTCAAAGCTCTCCTCAGGCAATAACAACTCCTTCAAGAAGACTCCTGTTCTACCAACCTCATCTCTTCTAGTCAGCACATATACCCTCTCCTTAACGATATCAATGGAGACCTTCAAAATCTTGGCTACCTCATGTTCCCTACCAATTATAGGCCACTCATCATGGCCGTAAGGTCTAGGCTCTATCATCATAAGCCTCTTGTCTACTCCTGGAACTCTAATGTCTCTTTTAAGCTCATCAAGAGTTAACTCACCACCAAACCTATAGAATTCTCTCTCGAGCTTGGTCATTCTTGTCAAGGGGAAGGTTATGATTGTCAGCTCATCAAGGTATATATGCCCTTTTATCACATGCCATGGTGTGGCCTGAGTTATCATCCTAGCGTATATCTTAAAACCAGCTTGTTCAAGGGCCAGCTCAACTTTATAGGAGGGAACGTTAAGAGGTATGAATACGTCGATATCACTTTCCTTCGTGACATCACCTCTGGCTACGCTTCCATGCACTATAGCAGGAAGGCCTGCAGCATTGAGGACTTTCATGATGCGCATAGCCTTACTCCTAAGCAGCCTAAGCAGATTCCATCTATCATCTGAATACACCACCTGGATGCGATCACCAACTCTTATAGGCTTTTTGACCCTCATGCCGCTTACGTTTAAATCCTCATTCCAACTTTTAAACTTTAGGTGTTTCAATTGATGTGCGCTATGTGCAGAAGAAATGTGGCGAAGTACATCTTGCCAACTGGAGAAGCCCTATGTGATAGATGTTTGATTAGGAGAGTTATGAGCAGGGTTAGAAGGGCTATATCAAGATATAGGATGTTCAAGCCAACCGATAGGATAATGCTGTGTGTTAATGGCAGTCTTGAGAGCCTTGTAATGCTCGATGTCATGTACTCTTTAGAGAGGGAATATCCTACAGCAAGCCTAGTTGCCTGTCTTGTTGATGAGGGAAGGTTTGAAGAGGAGCATTTGAAGGAAATACGGAGGAAGGTTGAGGAGTATGGTATAGAGCTCATAGAGGATAGCTTCAAGGAAAGATACGGCATGGACATCACGAGCTTGAGGAGCATAGAAGGCGCTGATCCTTGTGAATTGTGCAGGAGTCTCAGGATGAATATAATCCTGAAGATAGCTCAAGAGAACGAAGTCACAAGAATAGCTGTTGCGAGGAATATGGAATACGAGTGCTCAATAGCTATGCTAAGGCTCATAAGGGGTCTTGAGCCGCTTCCTCCATCACTTCGTGAGGGCTTTATAGCTAAGCCTATGCTTTACGTAAGCTACTATGAGATTGAGGCATATGCTCTCATAAAGGCTATGAAGTCACTAAGACCTAGCTGTCCCCTTGAGGATAAGAGCCTCATCAAATATCTCAGGTCAGAGCTAGTAGAACTTGATAGACGACATCCAGGAAGTCTATTCAGCATGATAAGGAGCCTAGAAGATCTTGGAAGTCTAGAGGAGAAGGTTCACGAGTGTATTTACTGCGGCGAGATAGGTGTGGAGAAGGTTTGTAGTTCCTGTAGAATATTAATTACGCGAGGCATAATCAAGAGCGGTTTCTCGGACGGCACTCTCCCCAGTTCGACGGCCACCCATGCCAGGGGATGAGTCAGCTCCTTCTCAACCCCGCTCCCCCGTGAACGCCGCCGCCTGGCCTTAGGGCCGCTCCCTTCCGGGCCTAACCCGTTTCGGCCAGTACAGCCGATTCGGCCCCTCTTCCGAGAGGCCTATCGGCCTACGGCGACCCCACGGGACGGGATATCATCGTCGGCCACTGACCTCCCCTGACAGGGGCGACCGCCTCCCTGGGGATGATTGCGGTGCCGCCGTAACCCCCGTTTGCGGCTCACGGGCCTCACGCCCGTGAGAGGGGAGGGGTAGCCCCCTCACCGCGGCCGTCCTTCGAGCCGCTCCCGTTCTAGCTATTAGTAAGAGCTTTAATAAGCTTGCTGCTCAATAATCAATAATGGCTCAATGAAGTAGGATAACCTGACTGACCTCATGATGATAGACCTCGAGGCTGAGAGCCAATTTGGAGATAGAGAGGATGGTGCTTAGCAATAATTGACATGGAAGAGTTTCTCATCCCTTAATAGAGCTATATGCGCGAGTGTTTTGAAAATTCTAAAAGTCTACTTTACACCGCCTCATCTACTTGCAGTGCAGTTAGTCATTCGTACTTTTAGATGTGACTTCCCAACTATGACGCTGGATAGAAAGTTGACAGCGTATGACTGAAAAACCTTATTCTAGCATAAGCTCTATAAAGACTCATTGTGATAGTGCTCTGGATAGGATTGGCTCTCTTACTTACCATGGAATGGCTACGTGAACCATATGGTATTTCGAGGGAAAAATATATTAACCTCTAGCCCTATGTTTCAACTTGGTGAGAAGATATGCCTCAGAGGAGGCAGCCACTTAGTGTGAGAAGATTCTTTGAGGAGCTTAAGAAGGACTACCCACAGGTAACCAAGATGAGCTTGAAAGCTGAGAGGCTAGCGCACGAGCTCACCTTGGACTTCGCAAGGAAACTTGTAAAGCGAGCAATTGAGATAGCTGCCGCTAAGAAGACTAAGACAGTACTTGACAGGCACATAAAGGAGGCCTATGCAGACTTAACAGCAAGCATCAAGTAGAGTGTCAACCTTCAAAATTTATCTGAACAACTCCTAATTTTTACCCTTCAAACATTCTTTAATAATAGCCCTCATAATCTTGAAGCCTCTAAGTCGCACATTAAACAACTTGAAATAACACTAGTCGAGTTATATAGCCTAAGCCTTAAATTAGACCAGTTAACTACTCATAATCGGGCTGTCAGATCAATAACGTGGATTCGCCGGGGTCGCCTAGCCAGGTAGGGCGCGGGTCTGCTAAGCCCGTGGGGCATCGCCCCCGCGCGGGTTCAAATCCCGCCCCCGGCGCCATATCTTTATCGCGCTCCAATTTCTCACTCCAAGCTCCATGACCATATCCATCTAAGTACTACTTCCGAGGTTCTAGCTCTCTTCATGAAAGGAATGCTTCACCAGCGCTAATACACTAATGAGTACCATGGTCCTCTTCATGTGTTTGGCAGCTATGCTGGAAGATTCTTCAATTAGTTTTCCTAACTTCACAAGCATTTTTCTCTCATGAGGCCCCTAGCTATTCTTCCACGAGGTTAGCCTAGCTTCTTCGTCGTCATATCCCTTGCAGCATTTGTCTGCCCCTTGAACTTCTTTGGCGTACGAGCTCATGTCATGCTCATTGAAGATGAGCCTACAAGCCATTTATGTTGCACATGCTGTCTAGCATCTTTGAGTGATATCTCTAAGCTTCACATCCTTTCACGACTGAGAGCGGATAGTCCATAAGGCAGAGAGGCTTAAGGACCTAAAATTCCAAAGTACCAACAGCTACGGTACGATGTCCTCTGATAGTATTCAATGAGCCTATGAGAGCTCCGTTATAAAGCTTATAATAGCCAGAAACCTGAACCTCTTTACGAGGATGAGAAGAAGCATGAGATACAGCTTCCCTGTTTCGCCTAAGGAGAATATGCTGCTGGCGCTGGATCACGAAGAGCCATACTGGCTTCCATGTCCCATGTTTGATGGGTCTGTCATCGTGGTTAGGCACGGATTAAAAGAGCATTGTATCGAAGGTAAAGACGACTGGGGAGTTATGTGGAAACTACGTGACCCAAGGTCAGGAAGCTTTCCTGTGTTTCACCCCATAAGAAGCCCTGACATGATTGACAAATATCAGTTTCCATCTCTAAAGGGCATAGGGCTATTGAAGGAGGATGAGCGGTTATTATCGAGGATTAATCGAGATGAGGTACTAGTCGCTGGAGATAATGGCTGGGGGCTCTTTGAGAGAGCATGGCTCTTAGTAGGCATGGAGCGACTCTTCATATGGTCTTACAAGTATCCTGATGCTGTTAAGGAGCTCATTGAGAGAATTGCTGAGGTAAAGATAAGATTGAGTGAAATACTCATTGAGGAGGCTAATGTAGACATAATACTATACGGTGACGATTGGGGAATGGAGACCAGGCTTCTCTTCTCTCCTAAATGGTGGCGTGAATTCATCAAGCCATGGCAGACCAAGCTGTACAGAGTTGTGAAGAGCTATGGAGTTTTCATTTATCAGCACAGTGATGGTAAAGTAGAGGATCTCATTCCTGATCTAGTCGAGCTAGGAGTAGATATACTCAACATACAAGTGGAATGTAATTCCTGGCCATCGATAAAGAAAAGGTACGGGGATAGATTGACTCTATGGGGTGGAGTTAGTGCACGCACTCTTGACATAGGAAAACCTGAGGATGTCATGAGAGAAGTCTCCCTGGTTGCTGAAATGGGCAGGAAAGGAGGCATAATACTGGCTCCTGGTCATAGTCTTGAATATCCACCCGAGAACATAGACGCTATGAGGAGAGCATGGATGGAGAAATGTTGGTATAAGATAAAGCGTGCAGGACACGCTAACTGAAATGAGAGCTGTATGCAGCGACAAACATCAGTTTTCAGCAAGGCTAACCTTAAGCACTAATCGAAACATTATGTGCCCTCATTCTACAAGTGTAGTCTTTGAACGCTATAGATGGATGCAATGATACATTCTTCCTCTCGTACAATCGAGAAGATAATGCTGGGAATAAGGCTTGGGGTTGGTGGGCCCGCGGGGATTTGAACCCCGGATCTCCGCCTCGTCAGAGCGGCGTCCTAGACCAGGCTAGACGACGGGCCCTTTCTAGCCTGTAGTTTTTCTTATTGCTAAAGGGGATTTAAGCTTGACTTCATGACGAGATATTTTAAGCGATATAGTTTTGTTACATGAGCCTTTAGTTTTCATCTCGGTGTTCCATGATGTTCTCAAGGAGAGCTCTCTGGTTCAGACCTAGGACGCATCCTCTTATGTGTTTAAGTCGAAGAAGTGAGGCATGGAGAAAAGGAAATAAATCTTCGAACTCTATGAATAATGTGCCCCGGCCTAGTGGCTGCGCCGCGCGCCGCCAGTGATCTGGTGCGAGCCGGTCGTCTAGCCTGGTCAAGGATGCCGGCCTTTCGAGCCGAGGACCCGGGTTCAAATCCCGGCCGGGGCACCATTTCCTTGCATAATATTGCTAAAGGGGACTGTTGATGAGAGACATGAGAAGATTTATAGGATATGGATGGCAGGGATTAGTTCCTCCACAATATCTCATGCTCAAGAGACGCTTCAAGAGAGTAATCCTTGAGCCTCCTGATTATAACCCAGGCTCTTGGAGAGGTGCAGGAAAAGTACTGGTTGACTATGATTCTCATGAGTTCTGGTTGACGACAAGGCCTAGAAGAAGACCTCCACTTAGAGGATATGCTGTGGAGATCTACTCATCAAGGAACGGTGAAGACTATGCTCTTGAGTTGACCATCAGCAAGGAAGAGCTCAGCGAGATCTGCAAGCTCAGGATATTGAGCATAGAGGGGCAGCAGCTCTTGAGAGATCCCCTTACTGGAAAGTATCATCTATACCTGGCAGTTGATGTGGATAGGCCTCCAAGGCCTGGATGGGACACACTATTGCTTGTGGCTGATGACCCTAAGGGGCCATGGGAATCAAAGGGATTAGTTATAAGAAGAGATGCCGTCTTCGACATAGCTGAAGCAAGAGACGCTACTATAGATATCATAGATGGAAGATACTTTGCTCTCTACAAGGCTAACGATGGACTTCATGTGAGGATGGCCTTGGCTGTGAGCCATGATGGAGTTGAGTGGAAGAAACTGGGAGTACTTAGTGTTGATGGTAGTGAACCCTATACTTACTTTCTGCTCTATGGTAGAATATTGAGTGGAGGACTGGGGATAGTATTCATGGGGTTTGAAAGCATCTACGTGGTCAAGGGTGCTGCTGTCTCCAATACCTTCTCGTCTTACATTATAGACTACAGGAATATGAACTTGGAGACTTTGTTCAAGTCCTGGTGGAAGCCTCTATCACCCTATGAAAGGACAGACTATCCTGTACATAGCTATGCTGATATAGTCTACGACCCCTTCAGGAATAGGATACTGATTTACATAGAGGCTATAGACCCGAGGAGTATAGGCCTAAATGAGGAGGTTGACAGATTGCTGTTATATGAAGTTCCCCTTGAATGATCAATCCCTTACGCTGAGGCTTAGTCTATAGCCTGAGTGGATCATATGGAACTTTCTGCCAAATCTCATGCTCAGCTCAATGTAGGCATCAAATCCTGTACAGTGGCCTACATGTACCTCTTCAGCATATCTTCTGAGGATATCCGAGATTTCTTTGACCTTTTCAGTAGGCTCGTCTATCAGATGAAGTCCACCCAGGATGGCTTTTACGCGCCTCGCCTTGAGCAACTCCATTGAGTATTTCACTATATTAACTATTCCAGCATGAGAGCAACCAGTCACTATAGCTATTTCTTCATTGCCTAGGTTGATGCATAAGGAGATATCATCCATCATTCTATCCTCTTTCAAGATTCCATCCTCTATGGTGTACGTTACGACTTTACCTTCATACCTGGGGTCTCTTGGAACCTCCCCCGTAACAACTACGCCGTCGGCTATCTCTAATGGCTTAGCTATGAGTATGAGCTCGGCTCCAGCATTTTCAAGATCCTCTCTCCTAAATGGAACACCTACATGTCTTATCATGGGTCTTAGAACAATGTTTCTTCGAAAGATCGAGGGATGAGCTATGACTGGCACTGTCTTATTTATCTTCCTGACGATGTCTAGCAACCCTCCTGTATGGTCATAGTGACAATGAGAGAGCACTATGGCGTCTATTTCGTTTATGCTGATGTTGAGAAGCTTTAGATTGTGAACTATGGGTGTAGCTTCTTGACCAGCATCGAAGAGAATTGATGAGTCACGCATTCTTATTAGCACTGAGAGGCCATGTTGAGCCATAAAAGATGTTCCATAGCCAGAGTAATCATCCACTAAGACTATGAGTTCACATTCATCAGACACGAGGAACAGCCTCCTTTGAGAATTTTAATCACTACCGTAAAATACTCCTCGCTGCATAGAATTGTATGTTATCAGAATAGTGTTGGCGCGCTGCGGTGTGGATATATGCTGAAGCGATTTATAACGGTGTTATTCTTAGGTTCCATGAGAGATTCATATAGACCAATTCTTAGGCTCTGTTGTAAGTTAAACACTACTCTTATTAAGGGGAGTGTGCTATCTATTCATACGCAACTGAAACGGGGGTACTAATGGAGGTTAAGGTTGATGAGGAGATAGAAAGAATGAGTAAATCGGACATTAAGGTGAGTGAGGAATTTGATAAAATAAAGTATGATGTGATGATCGATGTGGAAGAGCTTGTGAACAGCTATCTATACGACAAGACGTGGCTTGTTAGGGAGAATGCAAACTCCTTCAAGACCTTCACAGGACTATTCGCTTTCGTAGCTCACGAGGTGCTCAAGAGATATGCCTTATTCTCAAGTGCAGGCTTTCCAAGAAAGCAAGTCGAGGCTCATCTAAGAGGCGATCTGCATATACATGATCTGCCGTATGCAAGGTTCGTAGCCTACTGTGCAGGCTGGAGCCTAAGGAAACTGCTCAAGGAAGGGCTTGATACACCTAACATAACAACCAAGCCGGCTAAGCACCTCTCTTCAGCAGTCGACCACATAGTGAACTTCCTAGCCACAGCCCAGCAGGAGTGGGCGGGAGCTCAGGCTTTTAGCAGTGTTGACCTATACTTAGCACCATTCATAAGGCACGACAAACTAGACTTGAAGCAAGTAGAGCAAGAAGTGCAACGTCTTATATTCAACCTGAACTTCCCAAGCAGAGCCGGAGCACAGACGCCCTTCACTAACTTCACTCTTAACTTCACTGCTACTGGAGGTCTCATGGAGGAAGAGGCCATAGTAGGAGGTAAAACTGTAGGTAGGCTAGGAGACTACATTGAGGAAGCCATGATATTCACCTACGCCATGATAAAGACTCTGGAGAAGGGAGATGCTAGGGGAAGGCCCTTCACCTTCCCCATACCCACAATTGGCGTAGGAGAAGACTTCGATTGGAATGGAAGGAGGTGGACTATAGGCGATGCAGATCTGTCCTATGAGATATTCAGGCTAGCTGCTGAAAGAGGTAGCTTCTACTTCCTGAACTACTTAAATGGTTATATAAATCCCAATAGTCGTTTCGCTATGTGCTGCAGGCTACTTCCTGATGTAGGCGAGATATGTAAGCACTTCGGGGGCATATGGACTGCACCAGAGGAGACTGGAAGCATAGGAGTAGTGACTATAAACCTCCCTAGAATAGGCTATCTAGCAAAGGATGATGATGACCTCTATGCTCTCCTAGATAGAGTGCTTGAAATCGCTAGGCAAAACCTCATGAACAAGAGGATACATCTTGAGAGAGTGCTTAAAGAGAAGCCCTACGACCTTCCAATAACCTCAAGATATCTCGGAACCTTCCAGTTCCACTATAACACAGTAGGTATCGTGGGAATGCACGAATGCCTAATGAACTTCGCTAAGGTGCCCATATGGGATGACTATGGGATACAGCTTGCTAAGAAGATATTAAGACACATACTGAATAGACTCAAGGAATTCCAGGCTGAGGATGGTGTCCTGTATAATCTAGAGCAGACCCCTGCCGAGAGCACAAGTCACAGACTGGCCATGCTTGACGCTAAGCTCTTTAGAAAAGCTATTGAGAAAGGTGAGTACTGCATACAAGGTGAGCCAGGAGCCTACTACTACACTAATAGCACACATGTACCATATAATGCTCCTCTACCATTACATGAAAAGATAAGAGTTGAAGCAGAGTTCCACCCATACTTCACAGGAGGATGCGTCACACACATATGGCTATTCGAGATGCCAGAGGTAGAGGCCTTGAGGAGCTTCGTGAGGAGGGTCATGTCAAACACAAAGCTAGCATACATGACTGTAACGCCCACCATCACAGTATGCCTGAAGTGCCGTAAGAGCTGGGTAGGCATATACGAGAGATGCCCAGAATGTGGAGGGAAGTATAGTCTTGAGGTGTACAGCAGGATAGTAGGCTACTATAGGCCAGTAAGGCTTTGGAACAAGGGCAAGAAGAAGGAGTTTCTTGATAGAGTACACTACTCGCTTGATGGAGAGTACTTAAAGCCAAGGGATATACTCAAGGAGGTACCTTGGTGAAATGAAGCTATGGTATTTCTCAATTATTGACCTGAGCCTTATGGACTGTAGAAAAGATGCCTGTATGGTGGTCTTCCTCTCAGGATGTAACATGAGGTGCATTTACTGTCAAAATTATCCTGACCTATTGAAAAGAATGGAAATAGGCGTGGAGGAGCTTGTACAGATGGCGAAGAACAATTGGGCCATAGGATGTGTAAAGTTCTCTGGGGGAGAACCCACACTTCAACGAGAAGGGCTCTTAGAGGCTTGTAGGAGACTTAATGATGAGAGTATTGGTGTTGGCATAGATACCAATGGCACAGCTCCTCAAGTCATAGAGGAACTGGCTAAGATAGGCCTTTTCGAGGCTTCAGTTGACTTCAAAGCCCCCAGAAGTAAGTACATTGACGTAACAGGACTAGATGCCTACGACCTAGTCATTGACACTATAGAGATACTCAATGACTATAATGTTGACTATGAAGTTAGGACTACTGTAGCTCTACCCATGTTGACAGAGGATGATTTGATGAATATGGCTAATGAGCTGAGAAGACTTGACGTGCCTTTATGGACTATACAGTCCTTTATCCCTACAAATTACACGCCTAGACGTCTAAGGACTCCTGAAACCAAGTGGCTTGAGGAGGTGGCCAACAGGGTTAGGGAGGAGTATGGACTTAACGTAAGGGTGAGAGCGCTAGCTTCACACGTAGCTATAAGAGGAAGCTGATGGATTAGCTGAGTAATGCTTAAATATCATGAGGAGATACCGTAATTCTGGCTGAGTTGAGCGCGGGGGTGCCCGAGCCAGGTCAAAGGGGCGGGACTTAGGATCCAGCCTTGGAGCTGGGGGCTGGATAAGAGCTCCCGTGGCGTAGGCCTGCGTGGGTTCAAATCCCACCCCCCGCACCATATTTGTCATCTTTTCAAGCCTTCTCATCGAGAGCAATGTTTTATATCATAAGCGCTTGAAGTAATATGCGAAGATGCTCTCCCTAATTAATAGACTATCATGGAGACTACAGTCAAGACATATAGGGGGAATACCGAGATTTGCAAGCAAGGTATATGATAAATTAGCTACTAGGCTGATAACTGGGATGTATTCTTTCATAGCTCAGGAGATCATCGATAGTCAGCTCAAGCCCAATATATTGGTCGATGTTGGATGTAGCTCTGTGAGGCTTTTCAAGACGTTACATGAAATGGTCTACTCTCCCATGTTCATGGTAGGGATAGACATCTCCAAGTTCATGACGAACATAGCGCTAAGGAACATGAAGAGGAATGACCTTCAGTCCTTCGTTGATATAGTACAGGCTGATGCTCACAATCTGCCTATCAGAGAGAGTTCAGTAGACCTCCTTCTTTCAAGTGGCACTCTCCACCATTTATCAGATTCACAAACATTCTTCAAGGAGTGCATTCGCGTGCTTAAAGATAGAGGAGAGGCATGGATCTTTGAGCTATCACATGACGTGCCCAAGGATGAGGAGGAGATAGGCAAAAGGATGTTTAGAAGACCTAAAGTTCTCCTTAAGCTAGCATCGGCTCTCCATGGAATACCAAGGCTAGAATGTGAAAGAGGAGGGCTTAGAAGTGCTCTTGAGAAGAGCAGATGTCATTACGAGATATCCTATCATGGCTTCTTAACGAAGCTTATCCTGAGGAGAAGTTATGAATAAAAGCTTTTATAACGTATAAGAGGTTCTAGTGCTTGAAGAGCCCCGGTAGCTCAGCTAGGTAGAGCGCGGGCCTCGTAAGGATCCTTAATGGCCCAAGGAAGCCCGTGGTCCCGGGTTCAAATCCCGGCCGGGGCTCCAAGATTCTCATTTAAACTGGCCATTAGCAGGTGAGCGAGCCATATCTAGTTTAAGGACACTCTTGCTCTATATCTATGAGGAGCGTGAACAGTTTGAGGCTTAAGGATCTAGGCGAACGGGAGATTATAAGGAAGCTGCTAGAGCTGATTCCAGAGCCTAAGCTCACAAGAAGTAATAGAATTGACGATGCAGTTCTTCTCAAGGACTTCGACCTGGTAGTATCATGTGATGCTGTATGTGATATTACTGATAAGCTCCCTGGCATGAAGTGGGCAGATCTTGGGTGGAAGCTTGGCGTCATGTGCGTTAGCGATGTAGCCTCCAAAGGAGCATGCCCTCTAGGCACTCTTATATCGCTTAACGCTCCTTCAGAGCTAGAGATGGAGGTCGTGGAGGAATTCTATGAGGGCTTAGTGGAAGCCTCAAGAGAATATGGTTTTGAGATATGGGGAGGAGACTTAGGAGAAGCTCCAAGATTTCTAGCCTCTCTCTTCATGCTAGGAAAGGTGAAGAGAAGATTCATAAGCAGGAGAGGAGCTAGGGAAGGCGACTTAGTTCTTGTCACAGGGAAGTTTGGGCTTACTGGAGCTGCCTATCATCTATTATTAAGAGGGGGACAAGCTCCTTCAGAGCATGTGCGAAATACCATAGTCCAGGCTGCCTATAGACCTAGAGCTAGGCTTAGGGAAGGCGTAATTCTCTCTGAGATTGATGGAGTAAGCTCTAGCATAGACTCCAGCGATGGGCTTGCAGAGTCCTTGTATCAGCTATGTGATGTAAATCAGATAGGCATTGTGCTTGAGAGAGTTCCCATAGCTCAAGAGGCTATTGAATATGCTGAATATAATGGCATAGAACCCCTTGAGCTAGCTCTCTACGGCGGTGAGGAATATGAAATAGTCTTTACTGTGAGGAGGAGCTCACTGGATGAAGTGCTTGATAGGCTTTTGTCGATAGGCTGCAGAGCCGAGGTAATAGGCACCGTCATCAAGGAGAGAGGCCTTTTCCTTAAAGTAGAGGATCAAGTCCAGCCTATTGAGAGGAGAGGATGGGAGCATTATAGTAGGTCTCGAAATAGAAATAAGTATCTAGGAGCTAATTTGTGTACGTGGTAAGAGACTTGAGCAAGAGTAGATCATTATCTGCCATGCTCAAGTCCAATTACGGAGTTATACTAGTCACTACGACGCTTCACTTCATGGGCAGACAGCTAGGCGCTCCAATGCTTTCAAGGTATGCTGAGGTGTTAGGAGCCAGGCCTGAGCAGATAGGCCTTTTATATCTGGCCAGTGCATCATCCTACTCCATAAGCCAGCCGCTAGGCGGGTATTTTGCTGATAGATATGGCAGGAAGAAGATCATAGTAGCCCTCACCACAGCACATGCCATAGCATACCTCATGTATGTTATGGCTACGGATTGGAGACACCTTCTAGTTGCTCTAGCGACCATTGGCTTCATATGCATGTACTTTCCAGCTCTTTCAGCCATAACTGCTGACTCAATTCCTCCAGAGATGAGGGGGACTTGTTATGCCCTACTACGCCTCACTCCAAGACTAGCTGGTATGGCCTCCTTAGCCATATCAAGCTATCTCATAGCGAAGTATGGGCTAGAGTGGGGTATTAGAATAGGCTATATCATAGCCTTCTCCCTTATGTTAGTAAATGCTAGTATAAGGGGCTTTCTCCTTAAGGAGACGTATGAGGGAAGGAAGGATCTTAGGCTATCAGACATGATAGTGGGAGGAGTGAAGGGCGTGAAGAAGCTAGGATGGACTATGTTTTGGCTAGTCATATGTGCTTCCTTCATAAGCCTTGCTGTTGGCCTTAAGGGAGCCTATTATGTGCTTTACGCAGTTCATATAGTGGGAGTCAAGGACCATGAGTGGCCTTTGATAGTCCTGCTAGGAACCTCATTAAGCCTGCTCATGTCCATGATTTCTGGAAGAGTAGCTGATAAGCTAGGAAGAGTTAACGCTATTCTAATGGCCTGTGCTCCTTATTACATAGGCCTGAGCCTCTTCCTTCTAAGCAGGAGCTCTCCCATGGTTGCTATAGGGTACTCATTGGTAGTAAGCTCCATAGCCATGGTGGACCCTTGCTTCAGCGCACTCGAAGCTGACCTCACGCCAAAAGGTATGAGAGGTGAGGTTATGGCAATGATGAACCTAGCTTGGTTCCTCCCCACAGCTGTAGGTGCACTAATAGGAGGTCATTTATACTCAAGAGAACCACACTTACCCTTCATAATAGGCGGGCTCTCCATGGGATTAGCATTCATCTTCACAGGGCTGTTCATACGTGAACCTTTAAGGAGGGAGGAGTAGGAATAAGCTCTGAGATGGTTGATGCAGTTATAGTGGATGGGTATACAGATGAACCAGCAGGCCTAGGCGTACCTCCCTATCTTGATGCTATTCAGAGGTACGTCGCAGGAGCTATGTGGACTGCATGTCCAGACTGGGATATCAAGTATTTTACCATAGATGAAGTGAGGCAGAGGCCAGTTGATATTCTCAGCCTTTGCAATAAAGCAAAACTCGTGGTGTTCATAGCTGGCACGGCTGTTCCAGGCAAGTATCTGGGTGGAACACCCATATCTTTTAAAGAGCTCGTGAACTACTCCACTATGCTTGATAAACCTATTAAAGTCCTAGGAGGTCCATGCGCTAAATTCGGCTTTGGTGTAGAGGGAGGAAAAGCTGCTCTGCCCAGAGAGGTTCTTCAAGAACACTTCGATGTAGTAGCCTCAGGTGATGTCGAGATAGTAGTGTTTAGACTGCTTAAAGAGAAGCTCAGAGTAGATATGATTGAACCCCAGGAGACTATATCCAGGTGCTCAGATCTGCTAAATGAGTTTGCTATAAGAGGAGCTAGGATAGTGCTAGATCATCCATGTTATCCCAAGAGACTCTTATGTGAAATTGAGACCTACAGGGGATGTGCAAGGGCTTTTGTCGGGAGGGCATGCTCCTTCTGCATTGAGAGGTTCTATGGAAGGCCTGATTTCAGGCCTGTAAAGGCTATTATTAAAGAGGTAGAGGTTCTTTACAGGCTAGGTGTTAGGCACTTCAGATTGGGCAGGCAGCCAGACCTTTACGCCTACATGGCCATAGGTATTGGAGACACTGAATTTCCTAGGCCTAATGTCGAGGCCATAGAGAAGCTCTTCAGGGGTATAAGGAGTGTAGCTCCTAATCTCAAGACCCTTCACATAGACAATGTTAATCCAGGAACAGTAGCTCACTGGGTTGAGGAATCAAGGAGAATAACGAAGATAATAGTCTTGCACCATACTCCAGGCGATGTAGCAGCATTTGGACTTGAGTCAGCTGATCCCAAGGTCATAAAACTCAATAATCTCAAAGTCATGCCTGAGGAGGCTATGTTAGCCATCAAGGTAATCAATGAAGTTGGAAGCATAAGAGGATGGAATGGAATGCCTCATCTACTTCCTGGCATAAACTTCGTGTATGGGCTGATAGGGGAAACTGAGGAGACTTATAGACTAAACTTAGAGTTCATGAAGGAAGTTCTGAGGAGAGGCTACATGGTGAGGAGAATAAACATAAGGCAAGTCATGGCCTTTCCTGGGACGGAGATGTGGGAGATAGGAGATAGGATCATAAGGAGGCATAAGAGGATGTTTCACATATATAAGGAGAGAATGAGAAAGGAAGTGGACTTACCTATGTTGAAGAGAATAGTGCCCACAGGAACTGTACTAAGGGAGGTGTACACTGAAGCATATGATTCTAGAAAGAGGCTTACGTACGCAAGGCAAATAGGGAGCTATCCATTGCTCATAGCAACGCCTATCAAGTTGCCTTTAGAAGTGGAGATGAACTTCATGATAGTGGGTCATGGATATAGAAGCGTGACTGGCATACCCTATCCTATACCCATAAACAGACTTGACATGAGGGTTCTTAGGCTCATACCTGGCATTGGAGAGAGACTAGCTGTGAGGATTGTGAGAAGTAGGCCTTTCAAGAGTCAAAATGAGCTCATCAAATGTGGAGTGCCAGAGAGCATAGCCAAGGCGTGCACATTCGACTAAACGAACTGTTCAAGACTTGAGGTTCAGGTGAAATGCTAGAGGGATATCAACGTCTAGAAGTAGGGAGACGCCTATGTTATGAGTATTGTAATAAGACTTGAAGTGATAAGCTATGGCGGCCCCGGTGGGATTTGAACCCACGACCCCCGGCTTAGAAGGCCGGTGCTCTATCCAGGCTGAGCTACGGGGCCTAGCTCTAGCTTCCTCAGTCCTTGTGAAAATTGACTCCCCTAGGAGTTAAACGTTTCGGAGCTGGCTAAGAAGTTCGATATTTGCTTTGTATAGTTGCTCCTCGACTTTGTAAAGGCTCCTAGTGAAGTGCTTTAACTGTTCATCAAGGAAGCTGAGGTCTATGACCTTGTTGTACCTCATTTCCCTTGCTATAATTGACGGTATGTCTATGAAGCGCTTAGCATACTTGAGCACCACCACATCACTGGACGCTACTACATCACCTAGTAGAGCTGAGTCCTTGTCTGGACTTCTTGAAGTCAAGGCTACTCCTGTCAAGCCCTTCTCCTTCATGATTCTTCTGGTAAGAGCGGCTAACTCTCCGCTATGACTTACAGGAGCATCATATACTATGATAGTGTAGCTTGGCCTTAGCTTGGCTATGGTTGAGAGAAGCAGTTCTATAGCTCTACTAGTCTTCTCATTTGGTCTATAGCTACCATATGCCAGTGTAAGATCGCGAAGGACCCTGTCATCACATATCACTACAGGCTTTTCATTGAGCATAGCCTCTATCGTTATCAGCACATTATATCCATCAATGGAAAGCTTAACGTTGTTAATATCGTCTTCACTAGCTCTTTTATTAATGTAAGAGGACATCTCCTCAGGCGAATGAAGTATCTTGAGAAGTATTGCTCGATCTCTTCTTGATAGGGAGTGTCTTTCACTGACTATATTAGCTGCCTTATCCTTACCATAACCTCTTAAGAGAAGGAGTTTCATATCAACTATAGCGAGGACTAGAGAGCTAAGGCTCATGATAACATCTCGCCTACAGTGCTCTCTGCCTCTTCTACAGCTTTATCGATAGCAGCTATATTCCTCCCTCCTCCTTGTGCAAACCTATCACTTCCCCCAGCACTTCCTCCTAACATCCTTGCAAGCTTTCTTGCAAGTCCTACAGCACTGAAGCCTCTCTTGACTACATCATCTCCAGCTCTGACGATCACGAAGGCTGCTTGATCTTCAAGCCCTATGAAGACTACTATGCTGTTTGGATCTTTCCTCACTATCAGTTCTGCCAATTTTATGGCGTCGTCTCTTATGAGGGTTGTGTGCTCACATATGAGCTTAGCTCCTCTGATAATCTTCGCTGTTGATAGTGCATGGTCAACTTTGACCTTAAACAACTCCTTCTTTAAACCTTCCAGCTCTCTTCTCAGAGCCTTCTCCCTTGCCTGTAGTTTCTCAACTGCACTGACTATGTCATCTACAGGTGTTTTCAAGATTTCAGAGAGCCTGCGCAGAAGCTCTTCACGACTTTGCACATATCTTAGCGCATATTCGCCTACACAGAACTCAAGCCTCTCTACGCCATCCTGAATTCTATCAGCCTTAATTATCTTTATCATGCCTATCTCGCCAGTTCTGGAGCAGTGAGTTCCGCCACAGGCCTCTGCATCCCAGCCCTCAATCTCTACAACCCTTATCTCTCTCCCAGGTACGACTCCGCCTTGATATAATATGAACCCATATTGAGCCTCAGCCTTGTTTCTATCCATGATAGTCACTTTAACAGGCCTGTTTTCAGCTACTACTTTATTGGCGTAGAGCTCAATCAACTTCAGCTCCTGAGGTGTTATTTTCTTGTAATGGGTTATGTCGAGATGACTCCTTTCAACACCTTTTTGCGCGCCTGCTTGCCATACGTGTGGACCAAGAACCCTTCTAGCGGCTCCTATCACTATATGTGTAGCTGTATGGCTCCTCATGAGTGCTCTCCTTCTATTCACATCAATTATGCCCTTCACCAAGATACCTTCTCTAAGGTTCTTCGCGCTTTTGACTATGTGGACTATGACATTACCTATTTTCTGGACATCCTCCACTTCAACTTTAACGCCATCCTCTGTTACTAGATATCCCTTATCAGCTGGCTGCCCTCCTCCTTCAGGATAGAATAAAGTTTTGTCCAGAATCACATACTTATTCTTCAAGACCTTCAGTACTTTAGCTGAGAAGCTGGAGGCGTAGGGATCTTCATAGTATAGTGGTCTGGTTGGAGGAATGCCCTCCAGTTCTTCCTCCTTGAGCTCTACTTTTACTTCCTTCTCCTTGACCTTAGCCATTTGATGCCTTTCAGCTAACATGCCGTAGAAGTCATCAGGTATCTTGACATTCATCTTGAGCTCGCTACATATCTCCCTTACGAAATATGGATCGAGGCCATGAGAATCATAGAATTCGATTAGTGTATCTGTGGGAAGAGATGATATACCTTTGGCCTTAAGTCTCTCAACCCGTCTTCTAACTAATTCACGTCCTCTCCTGAGGGTTTCTCTATACCTCCTCTCCTCAACGTCTACCATATCAAGTATACTATCCCTCAGCTCAAGATATTCAGGGAAATCTCTAGAGATCAGTTTTAACTGCATGTCAACGACTTCAGTTAGAGGTACATCAAGGCTAAGTCTATCAAGGGCTCTAATGGCTCTCCTTATGAGGAGACGAGCTAGGTAGCCAGCCCCTACATTGGATGGTACAACACCATCTCCTAACATGAATACTAACGCTCTTGTGTGATCTGCTAAGATGTATAGGGATTCCATGGGGATTAATACCTGCTCAAGCTCCTTAACATCCATGCCTAGTTTTGATGCTATGAGTAGCCTGAACCTCTCTATTCCGAGTTTCTTTACGTCAAATTTTCCAGCCATTCTAGCAACGCTTAATAGTATCTCACGAGGAGGTTTGGAGATGCCTGCCCTCTCTCTTAATTTCTCGATAATTGAGGGGAATACTGCGTCATAGACTGTAGGTGAGCCTCTACAGAGCCACAGGATCCTCTCGAGTCCATAGCCTGTGTCGACTATTCTGTTTTTCATCTCAACCAATTTGTCGTCGATTACTCTGTAGTGCATGAACACCAAAGTGGCTACTTCAAGACCTTCAATGAGAACCTCAAAATCTTCTCCAGCATTTCCTCCTCCAGACCACCAGTCCTCTTTGAAGGTAATCTTCTCTGGTGGTATTTTCAGTTCTCTAGTGAAGAAGTTGAAGCAGAGCTCAACAGTTCTGTCAATCCAGTATATGTCTGTTCCTGGATAGTTAAAAGCATGATGTGCCATCATTTCGAATTCTGTGAGGTGCCTGCCACTTCTTCCTACGCTATCTATGTCAGTGAGTCTAATGCAAGGTTGAGATATGGTAAGAGGATTGGCGGGAGGAGGAACTATTCCTTCAGTAACCCAGGGTTGGAAATCATAGATTGATGCACCAACTAGGTAGACGTCATCTCTCCATCTAGCGACTATGGGATATCTCTTTATCCTGACATGACCCTCCTTTTCCATAAAGCTTAGAAACTTCTCTCTTACATCGCCTAGGGCTATGTCGCGGAGTGGAGTAGGTGGTTTCTCAAGAAATGTGTAGTCTACACAGGGCTGGTCACCACAGAACTCTCTATCTGGGTCTAAGGTCCAGAAGTATGAGCCACAACTCTTACATTGCTTTCTAATGAAACCAAGCTCTTTGAAGAGGCGTGCTTCGAGCTTGAGAGGCATGGAGGTACACCTGCACTATGACCTACTTGTCCGTACTTATTATAATAGAGTGGAACTTATAAGGTGATTAAGTGGAGCTAAACTAGCCAAAGAGCCCTGCTAGGCCTTCTGCTAATTCTTCTTCCTCTAGCTCCTCTTTCTTCTCCTCTTTCTCTTCTTTCTTTTCTTCAGCTTTGGCTGCTTCAGCCTCAGCTGGTGCAGCTGCTGGTGCTGGTGCAGCACCTACGGCCATGGGTATAGCGGCTGACTTGATGGCTTCATCTATGTTTACTTCCTTAAGTGCAGCGACTAGAGCCTTTATCTTTACTTCGTCGATAGCTATTCCAGCAGCCTCTAGCACCTTCCTAACATTCTCCTCATTGATGGGCTTTCCAGCATAATGGAGTAGGAGGCTGGCATATACATACTCCATACCCTTCACCTACCCCTTACCTACCTCGAAGAGGTCTCTTAAACCTTTTCCTCAGCCAAACAGTGAGGCTAAACCCTCCGCTACTTCCTCCTCTTCAGCTTCCTCCTTCTTCTCTTCCTTTTCCTCTTCCTTTTTCTCTGATGGGACTTCTGCAGGCACTTTAGGCCTTTCAGGTGCAGCAACGCTTATGCCAAGCTCAGGCGCTTTCGATGCTAATATAGAGGCTAGCGCAGTAGCTTCTCCCTGTGCCCTGAGGATAGCGTACTTCAGAGGTTCTCCTGTCATTATCGGTATGTGAGTGGCTAGGTTGAGTGCCTCAGTATATGCCTTGGTTATCACAAGAGGTAAGGTCTCCTTGGCTGGATATGCTATGGCTAAGGCTAGCTTAAGCGCGCTTAGGTGAGCTTCCTCGATATTCTTCTTATACTCCTCTAAGTCAAGTGATAGCTCCTCCTTACTAAGCACTCTTCCCGCTGTATAAGCTGCTTTTATGTCAAGGCCGACCTTTATGGGTTCTATGCCTAGTCTATTAAGCAAGTCAGCTAGCTCTCTGGGTATTTTCTCTCCCTTCTTCACAACAAGGGTATCTCTCATGACTACTATGCTGCCTTCTTCAATCCTCACAGGTATCTTGAACTTGCTGAAGGTGCTCATTATGGGTCCTGGAGGTAATCCTGTATTGCCAGCGGGGACTACGATATCCTCAGTTGCCACGTCCCCTGGTCTAGCAGGTCTGGGGACTTTATTCTTGTCGAGAAATATCTTTAGCTCAAAGGGATTCATATTTGTGAAGATGAATATGTTCTGATGATGTAGATGGTCAATGAGCCCTTCTATTCCTCTCTTCTCATTCGCTATCTGCTTGATGGCTATCCTCATCAGGGTGTTCTTTGATACTCTGAGGACAGCTTTACCTCTAAGTTTTCTCCTAATCTCATAAAGCTGGCTTGAGCCAATGCCCTCTATGCTAGCTATGCAGACCGTATTATGTTTCAGCAACAAATCCTTCAGGAGCTTCACTTCTTCTATTTTCCAGGAGGGTACCTTCTTGGCTCTAACTACTGCCATATTCATCACCAGGGATCAACTGGTACTGCAGGTCCCATAGTCAACTTTACATAAACTTTTTCTATGTTCTGAGGAACTCTATATTTCCTTGCCAGCACAGTAAACACAGCATCCACGTTTTTCGCTATGTCCATACTATTCATATCCTCAACTCCGACCCTGCACATGACCTGGGGCTGATTCCTTATCCTTATCCTTATTGACCTTCGAAGCCTCTCTATTAAAGGTTTGGGATCAGCTGTAGGAGGTATTGGAATAGGCATTTTGCCTCGAGGGCCTAGAATTGGGCCAAAATACCTGCCTATCAGCGGCATCAGATCTGCCTCAGCTATGAAGAAATCATATGCTTTAGCCAGCTTCCTAAGAGCTCTCCTATTAGCACCGTACTTCTCTATATCCTCCCTCTCCAGAACTAGGTCAGCTCCAGCTTCCTTAGCTTTCAATATGAGATCTCCTTTGCCTATAACGCATACTTTCGATAACTTATCCTGTGGAGGACAGGGGAGTGTAACTATCTCATTTATCCTATTCTCAGGGATCCGTATGTCTACGTCTCTTAGCTTAACTATAAGCTCTACGCTCTGCTTGAATCTCCTTGGTTTAGCTTCCTTTTTCGCTCTCTCTATGGCATCAGCAACCTTCTTTAGGTTGACTAATGGCATCCCTATTCAGCCCCCTCATATCTTTTTATGAGTTCATCATACACGCCCTGGTCTATAAGTCTTTGCACTTCTCTAGGATCCTTGCCTTCTACAGTGACTCCCATGCTTAAACAAGAACCCAACACTTCCTTGACCGCTGCCTTTAGCGTTTTCGCAGTCATATCAGGCCACTTAATTTTAGCTATTTTCACCACCTGTTCAATACTAAGGTTGCCCACCAACTTCCTTCTAGGCTCACCAGACCCTTTCTCAAGACTGAGCTCTTTGAGAATTAATGCAGTCGTAGAAGGTCTTCCCACCTGAACTTCAAATTCTCTTGTTTCCAAGTCAACTATAACATCCACAGGTATCCTCATGCCTTTGAACTCCTTGGTTAGTTCATTTATCTTATTGACTACAGCTAATATGTTAACGCCTAGAGGGCCTAGGCTTGGACCTATGGGTGGGCCTGGATTAGCTCTACCTCCTTCAACTATAAACCTAAAGGACTTTTTCTTGCCCATTAGATCTCCCTCTTAGGAGCACCTAGAGAATTAAACGAAGGCTATTTTTTAGCTTTCTCCAATAGTTTGATGTAGTCAGCACTAACAGTTATAGGCAATGGATAGGGAACTTCTAGAAGTTCAACAGTGACCTCCTGCTTAGGCCGGTCTATTCGCACAACCTTAGCCTTCATTCCTCTAAAGGGTCCACTCACTATCTCGACTTTATCACCAATGTCCAGATCTTCAATTACTGGCTTGGGGAAGAGTAGCTTCTCTATATCTGCAAAATTAACCTTACCTTTAACCCTTCCCTTTACGTGTTTTATACCCATTATTGCTCTATCAACGAATTGGGGGCTAGGAGCTTCTATGAAAACGAATCCTCTTACGCCATCTACCACTAGAATAGACCTGACTGGAATCTTCCTTGCAAAGACTCTGGAGGCTACCAGTAGAGCAACATTCTTCTCCTGTCCAACGGTAGTTCTCACCGCATATATATTTGATATCATCCTTGCCTCAGAGGACATGATCACCACCACCCAGCCCTCTTACCATAGGCATAGGTCATTATCGCTATCACTATGGCTATAGCCAGCATGTACAGAGGAGCCTCGGGGGGCAACGTTATGGTTATTCTGAGCCCCGATAATGTAATGGCTAGGAACTCCAATATATATCCATAGGCTCCAATGAGGATTGTCTGAATGAATACAATCCAGAGAGTTAAGAGGAATTCTCTTCTCTCAGGCTTTCTTGGTCTAAAAGGCAATCTGAAGATTCTTAGAGGAGATCTTGTTCTTCTAGCTCTTGGCCTTTCTCTCAGCTTAGCTCTTCTCCTGGCCATTCACCTCACCTTAGAAGTTCCTTGACCTTCATAGTCTTGATACTTCTTTCTCCAAGGAAGTTTAATATCTTTTCTCTATGATGTGCACGTAAACCTTTCCAGTCCAGCACGATAGAGGCAAATCTTCCAAGGCTACGCCTAATAGCCTTAATTATCATCTCATACCGGAAGTCGGCTTCAAGGGCATAGCTGGGGATTACATGGGATACTGCTACATCTGTCTCAAGCGCTATTCTATTGAAGGAGGGTGCGTAATGAGGGCCACCAATTCCTATGATGAAGGGATATTGAACGCCAAGATCGTGATTATACTCCATCAGAACGTCTACAAGAGAATGTATAAGGACATTGGAGGCTTGTTTGTCAGTCCACTCCTCTTCAGTGCTGCCTATCTCGATGAAGATGGCAGGGCTTTGAAGATAGGGACCATGATGAGTTACTTCCATGCCGAATCTCCATTTTTCAGATAGCTCTCTGATGTTTCTGCTTATTTTAAGCAAAACTTTTTTCATGAGAAGGGAGGGACATATGCATATCTCATAGGGCTTTCCACCATAAGGAGAATGAGAAGTCCAGTTCCCAGGAGTATGCACTAAGAGGGAGGGAATCTTCGCCTCAGATTCATGCCTAGAGAGGAATACATAGTAGTGATTTTCACCCAGCATGCCCAGCTCCTGGTCTATATTATCTAGCTCAAGGAGCTCTCGGCTGAAGATTATGAGCGTCATAGGACCCCATCTATAGGCCTTGTCCCCTATGGATGTTTGATGTTCTTTGAAAGGATAGGTGTTTAGGAGAGTTTTGAACATGTTGACAGAGGCTGGATCATCTTTAGATGCCACTAATATGTATCTTGCCAAGCTCAATACCTCCTCATGAGGCTCTTTACGCCATCAGGTTTAAGGACATACATTAAGACAGCCTCAGCAGAGTATAATCTATTCTCTGCTTGAAGCCACACTATGGAGTGCTCTTCATCATCTATCACGTCAGCCTCAACTTCCTCTCCTCTTCTACATGGAAGGCAATGCATAAACACATAGTCTCTTTTAGCATTTATCAGAAGCTTTTTGGTAACTCTGTACCTGGGGAGGAATACATTAAGCCTATCTTTCCTTTCCCTTTCCTTTCCCATGCTTACAAACACGTCAGTGTATACTACATCAGCCTCTCTAACAGCCTCTTCAGGCGAGTCAGTGATGATCACTTCACTTCCACTAGCCTTAGCTCTCCTCTCAGCTTCTCTGATCACATGCTCAGCTGGAGGATACCTTGAGGGACATGCTACGGCGAAGTCCATTCCCACGCTAGAACATGCTACCATCAATGAATGACATACATTACTGCCTCCATCGCCTATGAATGCTACTTTCAAGCCTTTGAGAGAGCCCTTTACCTCGAGTATTGTCTGAAGGTCAGATACTGCTTGAAGAGGATGATAGAGATCACTTAGAGCATTGATTACAGGTATACTGCCATGCTTGGCCATCTCGACAAGGTCTTGATGTCTATAGACTCTTGCCACTACACACCCTACATATCTCTCAAGGACTTTGATGGTGTCATGTATAGTCTCTCCTCGAGCTAATTGAAGTTCATCCCAACGGAGATACAAGGGAACTCCTCCAAGTCTTCTAATGGCAACTTCAAGCGACACTCTTGTCCTAGTTGAGGGCTTTTGAAATATCAACGCAACATGAGCTCCTTTAAGTAGGTTCATTTCTGAGATGCCCAAGTCATTGTGTAGTGTCTTTATGAGGGAGCTTAAATGCACTACATAATTTATGTCCTCAGGAGCTAGGTCTAGGAGCGTGAGAAAGTGCTTCATATACATCACCCCTCAATCTACCTATTCTAGCAGTCTATCTATTATCCACCGTGGATTAAAAGGCACTAGATCCTCATATCTCTGACCGGTTCCTAGAAACAATATAGGCTTCCTGATGGACTTCACTATAGTTATGGCAGCTCCTCCCTTGGCATCAGCATCCACCTTGGTTAACACTATGGCATCTATTCCAACGTATTCATTAAACTTCATGGCCTGCTCAAGAGCATCATTTCCAGTTAGCGCATCACCTACGAAGACTTTCAGGTCAGGTTCTACTACTCTTGCTATCTTGTTGAGTTCCTCCATTAGGTTGACATTGGTCTGCATTCTTCCAGCAGTATCTATCAGTACTACATCAATGCCCCTTGCACGAGCATACATAACTGCATCATAGGCTACAGCAGCAGGATCAGCTCCATACTCATGTCTTATCATCTTAACTCCTAGCCTTTTCGCATGTTCCTCTAACTGCTCTCTAGCGCCAGCTCTGAAGGTGTCACTACAGGCCAACACTACTGAATATCCCTTCTTGAGGAGAAGGTAGGCTATCTTGGCTATGGTGGTGGTCTTTCCATGGCCATTAGGGCCTAGGAAGAGTATCACAAAGGGCTCTCTTCTCCTTCTCTTCTCTTCTATCATCTTAATAAGGTCTATTTCACCTCCTGATTCAAGTAGGCTGAGGAGAACTTCACGAAGCTTCTCTTTAACGAATTTCCTTATGGCAGCTTTGCTTCTCTCAACCTTAGCCCCTATAAGCTCTTTCTTTAGATGGTCTACTATCTCCTCGGCTATGGGAAAAGCTATATCACACGCCACTAGTTCCAGAAGGAGTTCATTCATTATAGGTTCAAGCTTCTTCTCAGTGAGTTCGCTGGTGGATATTTTCTCCACTAATGCACTCAAAACCCTTCTAAAGCCTGAGAAAAAGGGCACGGAAAATCACCTCTGTTCTAGTTCTCCGAGAATTCGCCTTATTTGAGACTCTATGTGAGTCATCCTACTACTGACTTCACTCATCTGCTGCTGAGTTCTCCTTAAAGCATCATCTACCTCCCCTATACGCTCGTCTATGTACTTTATGGCATCATCCACTTTCTTCTCTATAGCATATCTTGCTCCAAGCTGTACTAACACATAGTCAACCTTTCTTACACTAGCCAGGACATATACTCCTCCTCCTATTGGTACAAGTATTTCATCGCCCTCTGACCTCCTCTTGAGCTCCTCAAGAACTTCCTTGGCAGAGTTCAAGCTCTCCCTGAGTGTTGCTAATGCAGTAGCTCTGCTTTGTAAAGCTTCAAGCGCCTGCCTTAGATAAGTCAGCTCCTGGGCAAGTCTTTGGGCCTCAAGTTCTCTATCTCTAGCCTCCCTACTCATGGCCTCCACTCCGCAAAGGCTTTAATATAGGGATTTCTCAACTCCTCAGGACTAACTTCTACTACACGCTCTATCTTTATATGATGCCTCTTGAGCTTATGCCTACTACCTAGCTCTGAGTAGACCTTCTCTATGGCGTGCTCAGGTTTAATGGCTCTGATCTCAATGGCAAACTTCTGCCATGAATCACCGATTCTCATTCTGCCTTCTACTCTAAAGTTCCTGACCTCACTCACGTCTACCACCTGCTAGACCAAAGATGGTTTCTATGTGCATCAGCTCTGGACCTGTAGTATCATCACCTACAAGTGCACCTTTGCTATTGACAATTAGACCGGCTCGTATATATGGCTTGCCTCTATTCACAGTTCCTACATCAGCGTTCTCAACTTTGAAGAGCTCGCTTAGCCAGTTTAGCTCCTCTTGTTCAGTTTGAGGATGAACAAGAAGTCCCTTATTGGTTACCACGGCTACGGAGCCCACTACTGTGAAGCCAGCGATCCTGCCTTTGAACACTTCAACGTCAAGGACATCCTCGATCATCTTAATGACCCCTTTTTCAAACCCTTCATACACTAATGCAGCATGGTCATTGGCTAAAATTAGATTACCTATTGCGGTATTTCTGCTGGGAAGAATTTCCACTACTAGGTCTCTCTTGAGGAGGCTCTTGATGAGCTCGTATTCTTCGTCCCTTATGTTTCTGGGGAGTAGGAGTCCTTTTGAATTACCAGCAACGAAGACGCCTATTATGACTGAATCACACACCTTACAGCGTAGAACATTGACTTCAAGCACCTCGGACATTAGGCGTTCAAACTTTGAAGGAGCATTCTCAGGGATAAGAGCAAAGAAGTCGTTAGCATAGCAGAAAACTCCTATGCTGGATGTTCCATAAATGGAAGTCCTCTCAATAGGCAAAGAGTACCCCCTACTCAGCGAGGCTAACTTTGACTGTACCATCTCTGTACTTCACAACACGCACTCTTATTCTTCGAGGAGGCTTTTCTCTTCCCCTCTCCCATATCTTCTCATTGACTTCAGGATCTACTATGACATCCTCCGCCTTCATATGTCTCTTGATGAACTCCTTGACGAACCTTATAGCTCTAGGAGCTCTTTTGGTTCTAGGAGCCTCATAGACCCTTCTAAGAGGTATTGTATATACTCTTTCCATCTCCACTTCTTCCTCACTCATGACTAATCACCCTATAGCTGCAGTCTTGATCGACGCCAATGCCTCAGCTTTGGATGAACTCTGAACTCACCTTTAGTCCTTGCTACAACCCAGAGTGGGGGTCTTCTGTTCTGCTTAAGTGCATGAGCTAGTCTAAGCTTCTTAGCTAACGGCTTGTTTCTAGCCATGGCTTTACATCCTCCTTATCCTAATCTCTCTCCGACGCCTGCTTATCTGTTCGAGTATGTTCCTAAGCATGGAATCAGTTATAGGAGTGGGGAGTTTTCCAGCTTGAGCTAATCTTATCAACTCCAGTTCTAATCTTTCAGCTAACTCTGGATATACCATCTTTAAGTTGGTTAATCTGCTTCTGGCCTCTGGAGTTAATATAACCCTTAGCATAGCCTCCTTTCTTGCCTCTGCTTCAGCCTTAGCTCTTTCCTCAAGTAGTCTACGCTGATATTCGAGGAGCTTCTTTCTTCTTAACATCTCCAGCTCCTCATCATATCCATATCCTTCTCCCAAGGTTAGCACCTCACCCCTATGGAACTGCATATTTCCTGAGTTCAGGCATCTCTTTTGCTAACTCCTTGAATACTCTATAGGCAATCCTATCCAAAAGGCTTCTGCCTTCGGGAGTAAGTACTCTGCCCTTATTTCCTACTTTGGCTACTAAGCCAGCTGCTTCAAGCTGTTGAAGAGCTTTTCTTATGACAGAGCCCCCTCCTCTTTTAAAGTGCTCTAATACCACTCTGCTCTTTGTTCTTCCTCCGTATGCCGTCCTAAGCCTCTCAATGCCCACGGGACCATGTATGTATAGCTTTCTAAGCAGTGATGCACACCTGTAGTACCACCAGTCTGGATCTTGAGGAGGTCTCTCCCTGCAGGGCCCTCCTGTCTTCACGAATAGAGCCCATGGTGGTGGCTTTACCTCTGGTACATTCTTCTTAAGGTACTCTGCCACAGCCTTTATCAGCCTATCAGGAGGCACGTCGTATACCGTTACCATAACGTCACCTTTCAGCCGTGATTAGATTACATCTGAGGAATTAAACTTTACCTCACATGCATCTATTGCCTAGACCTACGAGCCTTATACAGTACAAACACGTGACCTCTTATGCCTGCTAGCTTGGCTCCTGTCAGTTCAGCTATGCGACGAGCTATCTCCCTTCTATCTCTATTCTCTACTTCTAAGCAGCTTCTGAGTATTCTTACTTTGACTACCTTCCTCTCTTCGAGTTGCCTCTTTATCTCCTCTATGACCTCTTCAGTAATTCCCTTTTTCCCTATATGTACTACTGCGCGTCCGTGCCAGGCCTCCTTCACCATTTCGAACATGGGCTTCCTTCTCTTCAAACTGATTACACCAAAAGCCTATATAGAGGAAGCCTATACTTAAACCAACTCAGAACATAGGGGGATGTAATCTTGAGCTTTTGCCCTAAGTGTGGAGGACTGATGTTGCCTAGCAAGAGAGAGGAAGGTGTGATACTTAGGTGTACTAAATGTGGATATGAGATGAAACCGCAGGAAGGCGCTACTGTATTGAGAAGGAACATATCACATAGTCCACGTGAGAGGGAGATAGTCGTGATAGAGAAGAAGGAGAGCAGGCTACCTCTTCCAACGATTAGAGCATTCTGTCCCAAATGTGGTAATAACACGGCTTATTGGTGGATGATTCAGACTAGAGCAGGCGATGAGCCGCCTACTCGATTCTTCAGATGTACTAAATGTGGATATACTTGGAGAGAGTACGATTAGCTATCAGAATGTGCTTTGAGAATGATAGACGTGAAGTCGTGATTGAGATCACATACTGAGGAGATATCATCTTCGTATTAGCACGATACATTTTTAACCTTAGTCTTCATAAGCTTACTGGAGTGAGACGATGACTCTCAAGCTTATATTCAGTGAGGCTAAACAGTGGAAATATCTTGTAGATACTCTGTCAAGGCTTATAGATGAGGCGAGCTTTATAGCAACTCCAGAGGGCTTAAGATTAAGAGCACTAGACCCCTCCAGGATAGCTATGGTTGACTTCGTAATGCCCTCAGAAGCATTTGAAGAATATTTATGTGATGGTGAGGTCAGGATAGGTGTCAACTTCGATGAGTTCAAGAAGATCATGAAGAGAGGAAGCGCCAAGGACAAGCTTGAGCTTGAGGTAAGCGAGGAGAGGAGGCTCAAAGTTAGGTTTAGAGGAAGAGCTGTAAGAACGTTCAGTTTACCCATATTAGAGTTAGGTGCTGAAGAACTTCCAACTCCTAGAATATCCTTTACTGTGGAGGCTAAGCTGCTCAGTGATGCTGTTAAGGATGCTATTAAGGATGCTGAGATAGTAAGTGATTATGTGAAATTTGAGACAGGAGAGGAGTGTTTACTCATGAAGGCTTCAAGCGATAGAGGCTCAGTGGAAGTCGAGTTTACGAGGGACTCAGGAAGCTTGATAGAGATAGACATAAAAGAGCCATCTTATGCAGCCTATAGCCTTGACTATCTATCGGACATGATGAAGGCTTATCAGCTATCAGACATTCTCACGATAGAGTACGCTACTAATAAACCGCTAGCTTTAACCTTTGACCTGCCCGGAGGAGGAAGGCTCACGTTCTACCTAGCGCCTCGGATGGAAGCTTAGAATTACATGATAGGATAGGTAGAGCAAACGATAGGATAAAATCTCCTTGGTTTTTCAAGTCTCAAGGGAGTATGCTTACGCTTGAAGACCTTGCCAAATACCCCTTTCGTTAAAGAGGCCCAGGAGTATGTTAGAAGAAGAGGTATCTCATTAGAGGATCTAGGTAGTGATTATTTTAGGCCCATGATTCAAAGGGCAAAGGAGAGAATTAGGGAAGCCATTAAGTATGGCATAGTCAGGACAGTCCTTGAGGATCCTGATGTTGAAATTATATCATATCCTATAGCAATTTTAATTCTTTCTCAAATAGGCGATCCCTTCCTATCGGCTAGATATGCTGTGGCAGAGGCAAAGAGGGTTAATAGTCTTCTCAGAGAGGAAGAGGACAGTGTACTTCTGTATATAACACAGCATACTTTTCAGTGGAAAGTGTTCAAAGTTAGCACTAAAGTGATGGGAAGGACCTACGCCTTCGCCATATATTTCAGGGACTATCTGAGAGGAGTACCAAGAGGGGAAATTGCGTGGAAGCTAATAAACAGGCCACTTATTGACGGTTATGTTTTGTTGCAAAAATATGAATTGGCTAGGCTTATTGAGGAGGCTTTGAGAAAGAGGATTGAAAGTTTATGTTCTGAAAGACCTTCCAGCGAGATGAGGCTTCCCACAGCTTTGGAGAAGGCCATAGAGGAAGTAATCGAGCTCTACAGACCCTATAGGGAGAGGATAGGCAGTCTTAGTGAGCTGAGAGCTGGGGGGAGCATAAGTAGAGAGGCATTTCCTCCTTGCATTAAAGCCCTTCTTGACGACTTGGAAAGAGGTAAAAATCTCCCTCACATGGCTCGTTTCACCTTAGCTACTTTCCTTCTGAACATAGGTATGAGTATCGACGAAGTATTAGACCTCTTTAGAAGAACTCCTGACTTTAATGAGAGTAAGGCCAGATATCAGATTGAACATGTAGCAGGGCTGAGAGGCTCCAAGATAAAATATCTGCCTCCCTCATGTAGCACTTTAAAGACCTTTGGCCTATGCACTTCTCCTGATGAATTCTGCTCTCGAGTAAGACATCCACTTGCCTACTACGCAAAAAAGATGAGGAGGGGTAGAAAGTGAATAGGATAGTATATCGTGTGTTCAAAAACTACTATAGAAGGGTAGCTATTGATGATATTCCATGCATAGAAAAGAGAGAGTTTGCCTTCGTTCTCTTTGATAGGCCAGACGTCATGATTAGGCATAAAGCCTTCAATAGCATTAACGAGTTGAAAAGGTTCCTGGCAAATGCAACTCCTCTTCATGCTTATTACTCTACCGCATATTACGACCATCCAGAAGCAAGAGACATGGATGAGAAGGTATGGCAAGGAGCTGACATAGTATTCGACATAGATGTTGACCACATACCTACTCCATGTAAGAAGATACATGATAGATGGAAATGTCTTGACTGTGGAGCCCATGGAAGAGGAATGGCTCCTGAGAAGTGTCCAAGCTGTAGTAGTAAAAGGATAGATAGAGTCTCATGGATATGTGATGAGTGCATAAAAAGAGCCACTGATGAAGTTATCAAGCTCATTGAGGAATATCTTATCAAAGACTTTGGCCTCCACGAGAAGGAGCTGAAGATATACTTCTCTGGTCATAGAGGTTTTCATGTGCATGTTGAGAGGAAAGACTTGATTGAGCTAGATCAAGAAGCTAGGAGGGAGATCGTAGATTATATTAAAGGTGAGGGACTAATACTGAGTGTAGACGTTCTAAGGAGGGGGCTACCAGGGCCTTCACTAGGGGATCCTGGCTGGTTGGGAAGACTCACTAGAGGAGTGTATCAACTCATAAGTTGTTCTGATGAGGAAAGCTTACTTAGCATGGGCTTCCCCAGAAGGGATATCGACTACATACTGACATATAGAGAGAAAATACTCCAAGCTTTAGGTGGTGACCATCCATATTGGGGATACGTGGCTAAATTGTCTAAAAAAGCCTGGAAACTTATTATGGGCTACGTGAAGCAGAACTATGCTTGTATGATAGATGAGAGAGTTACTACTGACATCAAGAGGCTCATAAGACTGCCTGGCTCTATACATGGAAAAACGGGAATGAGAGTTGTTAAAGTGGAGCTTGATGAGCTAGAGGGATTCAATCCCTTTGAAAGAGCTCGCATCATAAAGGGAGAATTAAAAGTCTACGTCAGGGAGAAGCTTAGTATTAAGCTTGGAGGATATACTATAACAGAAGGAGCACAAACCCTTCCCTTCCAAATAGCCCTTTACCTAATATGTAGAGGTAGAGCAGAGCCTCTGGAGTGAGACGCATGGACGAAGTCTACATGAAACTCTATTCCATATGGAGGAAAGAGGTGGAGACTGCCGAGCTGCAATCAGTTCCGGAGAATCTTTACGAAGTAGTTAGGAAGAAGCTAAAGGAGCTAAAGGAAGTCATGAACAAAGAAGAGGTTAGCACGATCGAGAGGGAGATAGCCAGAAGGGAATATGAAGTCCTTAGAGAGCTTGCCGAAAGCCTATTTAGATTGAGAATGGAAAAAGCTCTTGTAAGGCTCATAAGAGGGGAAGTAGTGAATGCAAGGCTATTGTGTGTTGAGGAGAGAGAGCTTTACAACTTAGTTAAAAATACCTTTGAGGAGTTTCTCTCAAGTCTTGTGAGTGAAACTGCGCTCAGGAAAGCTAAGGAAAAGGAGGAGGAGAGCAAGTATGTCATCGTGAGATTCATAATGAATTGTGGGTCTTTCATAGGTGTTGATGAAAATGTTTATGGACCTTTTGATGAGGAGGATGTTGCCTTAATACCTAGGGAGAATGCAGAAGCTCTTATAAGTAAGGGAGTAGCAGTTAAAATCCACGGAGAGGGTTGACATGAAGGTTCCGAGAGAAATAAGAACCTATTGCCCTAAGTGCAGAAGGTATACGGTTCATACTGTAACCCTATACAAACATGGAAAGAGAAGAAGCCTAGCCGCTGGGCAGAGAAGATATGAGGCCAAGTGCAAGGGCTATGGCTCTAAGAGAAAGCCTGAACAGAAGAGATTTGCTAAGACCACCAAGAAGCAAGTCCTCAAGCTAACATGTAAGGAGTGTGGATATACACTTCATAGAAAGGGCATAAGGCTAAAGAAGATAGAGCTTGTTGAGGTGAGGTAGGTATGGTGAAGAAGAGGAAGATACTCGTTCCACAGCCCAAGAGTAAATTTGTAAGAGTGCAGTGTCCGGATTGTAATAATGAACAAGTGATATTTGATCATGCCTCAACAGTTGTTAGATGTATTGTCTGCGGAAGAGTCCTAGCAAGGCCCACAGGAGGTAAAGCCAAGATAGAGGCTAAGATAATAAAGATCCTGGAGTAGAGAGGTGAACTATCTTGGTGAGGAAGAGACGGAGATTACCTTCAGTAGGAGAACTCGTAATAGGGACTGTTGAGAAGATTTTCGATCAAGGAGCTTATGTAAGTCTTGACGAGTATGGTGGGCTAACAGCTTATGTACCCGCTGGTGAGATAACTAGGACATGGTTTAGAAGCATTAGAGAGGTTCTAAGAGAAGGGCAGAAACAAGTTTTTAAAGTAATAAGAGTTGATCCACGAAAGGGACATGTAGATCTCTCTCTGAGAAGAGTCTCAGAAGGTGAGAGGAAAGATAAGTTGTTTGAGTGGAAAAGAGCACAGAAGGCTGAAAAATTCTTAGAGCTAGCTGCTAACAAGCTTGGAAAGACCCTTGATGATGCATATAGAGAGGCTGGATGGAAGATGGAGGACTACTTTGGAGAGATCTTCGCTGGCTTTGAAGCAGCTGCTGAGAGAGGAGAGAAAGTACTGCTTGAAGCTGGCCTGAGGCCTGAATGGGCTAGGGTGGTATATGAAGTAGCAAAGGACCACATAGAGGTGCCAAAGGTTAAGCTCATTGGTATATTGAAGCTAACCTGTCTCAAGCCTAAGGGTGTTGAAGTGATCAGAAACTCCTTGCTCAAGGCGAAGGAATATCTTAGCAGAGAGAAGGAGATAGAGTTCAGGATATACACTATAGGTGCTCCAAGGTATAGAATCGAGGTGATAACTAGAGACCCTAAGCGTGGAGAGGAGCTGTTGAAGAGAGCAGCCTATGTAGCAATAGAGGAAGTCAGAAGACAAGGTGGAGAGGGAAGCTTCGAGAGGGAGAAACATTGAGGTGGATGTTGAGAAAATGTGTCAAGTGTGGATCATATACACTAAAGGATAGATGCCCTTATTGTGGAGGAGAGGTGAGGTGTCCTCATCCAGCTAAGTTCTCACCTGAGGATAAGTATGGAAAATATAGACGTATGCTGAAGAGGCTTGTTATGAGGGAGTTCTCTCAAGCTTCTTCTGCTTCCTCGTAGAGCACTTCATATATTAGCACATAGGCATTAGGCCTTGATGCGAAGACTAGTCTGAAGTACTTTGGGGCTTCAAAGTTAACATCAGGCCCTCTCCAGTCAATGCCTATGTACCTCAGGATCTCCTTTCCTATGTTGAAGATGAACCTTCTGCCCTTGACTGGATAGAATAGAAGCTTATATAGAGTAGCATTTCTGGCTTCAGGCGTATCAGCAGGAGTTATTATAGTGAATGTTATTACTCTATCGATGCTTATAGTGCCGTTAGTCACGTACTTCCTCTCGTTCAGACCAGCTATACGTGCCATCCATATGCTCTTGCCGAAGTCTCCATAGCCTCTGAAATGAGGTACATAGATGGGGAAGGGTATTCTCAGGCCAAGCAGAGTGTTGAGATTTATGTATGGCTCGAATACTATCACATATTTGACCCCTAGAGCCTTGAATATCTTTATAGCTTCCTCCTCGCTTGAGAGGAAGGCTCTGGCTATGAGCTTGATCTGTGTGGAGTTTATGGTGCTGTTGTCACATACGCTCGTCCTATTGCCAGCTACAGCTATCCAATAGCCATAGTCCCACCACGACGCTATTACAGCATCCTCAGGCAGATTGTCCCTCACCCACTCAAGTGCTGACACCCAGTCGATGTACTCATAGTTGTATCGCTCATTTGCAGGAACTGAAGACGTCAATATGAGAGGAGGAGAGGCAAAGGCAGCTACAAGGAAGGGAGATAATATTTGCATGAGTATTATCAGAGCCAGTGATGATAAAGCTATAACTCCATGTATAGGACCTATGGTAGGAGTAACCTTCTTTCTTCTCCTAGAGACAGATGCCGCTCCTCTCAAGGTGTCTCTTATGGGATTTATGAATTCGGCGAAAGCTATTCCACCTAGAAGGCATAGGGCAGGTGAAGCCAGTAAGGTGAGCCTAGCCATGGAGGCTGCTGCGTATAAGGAGCTCAGGCCAAATACTGCCGCGAAGAGGTTTTCTCTACTTATCCTTCGAAGTGTGAAGTATATGCCCATGACGCCAAGAACGCCTGTAGTGCTGAAATCAAAGAAGAGTGATGCCCAAGTTGGCGCTCTATGTTCTCCCACAGACTCCACAAGAGGTATCAGCTTTCTGAGCGCAGGGTTTATGACTGATAGATACCTAGCGCTCATACGTCCCAAGATGCCCAGCGCTAGCACAACTCCGCCTATCAACACTATTGCACCAAACACCATATATGGTAGGAGGACTTTCCTGTCGCTAGGTATTCTTGACCCTATCTGAGGCATCTTCTCGACTATGTACTCAACCAATGCCATGATGAAGGGCACCCACAATAAAGCTAAGCTCATGGAGAGGAAGGTTCTGATGCCCCACTTGGGGACTATGCTTACTCCTATGAACATGGTGATGAAGAATGAGATATAGGTCTCCAACACCTTCATATCATAGTCTCTTAGCAAGAGTAGAAGCAACACGTGAAGAGCTATGACGTTTACCATGTACAGATAGGCTCCCCAAGTGGCTGCTACATAAGTGAACACGAGACCTACCAGTATGCCGTACATCCAAGGCCTTCTGCTCTTCATTCCCTTTAAGTATAGAGCATAGCCAAGCAACATGAGAGGAATAGCCACCGACTCATCATCATAGAAGCCTGCTATGGTTCTGGTTGCAAAAGCTGAGTTTATGGCTAGAAGGAAAGCAGCTACCAGGCCTGTTACTCTTGACCTTATAGTACAACCTAGCATGAAGATTATCAATGTAGCCAAAGCACCTAGAAAAGCTGGAAGCACTACCACTACCTGCTCAATTGTCACATCTAGACCTATCGTCCTAAGCAGAAGGTATGAGAATGCTCCTACGAATGATACTCCTGGAAGTGATGTGTGAACAACATCACGACCATATGGATGCCAGAATTTCAGATCTCTATGCCATGTGCTCCACTCAAGGAAGCCACGCCATCCAAGAGATGCTATCTTCTTGGCTATGTAGTATTGCCAGTAAGGGTCGAACTCTGTAAGGTAATATCCCCAACGAAGGGGTATGAGGCGAAGAGTTAGAGCTAGTGAGAATATGAAGATTAAGGACATCACTGTAAGGACAGTAGTAGCCCTAGGCCTTCTCTTGGGGATTACCTTGAATATCCTCGTGAAGGCTCTAAGAAACCTTCTCATAAGCCCTACCTCCTCTTATTGCTTCCTAACTCTATCTTTATTGTAAGTGGCTTCAACTTCAGAGGAGATGAACATCTGGGGCAACGATAATCATACTTCTTTGCTATCACCTCAGGAGGTACAAGGTCATGCCCTTCATAGAATACGAAACCACATCTACCACATATTATCTTTTCAGGCATCCTAGCACCAGATTCATTCTATTAATCAGACTCTTATTTTAAACCTTACATAACATGCTATGCATCCCTAATCCCTTCCTCAGTTATAGCAAATATGGCCTCACTCTCGGGCAGATAGGGACTATCTACAAGTCTTGCCACACGCTTATTGCCCTTAAGCTTCCTTAAGTAGACTCTTGCTCCAGGTACGTGAGCAAGTATATGGCCTCCCACAGCCATAACTGCATCTCCCCAGAATACATCAGGCCTAGCCATGACCTGATTCGTTACTACTACGGCCAAGTCATATGCATCTGCTAGTCTTACCAATGTGTGAAGATGTCTATTGAGCTTTTGCTGCCTCTCAGCTAAAGCTTCTCTTCCAGGGTATTCTGCTCTGAAGTGTCCTGTAACTGAGTCTACAACTATGAGCTTTATGTTGTGCTCTTCTATGAGGTCTCTTGCCTGCTCAGCTAACAGCATTTGATGGTCACTATTGTATGCTCTGGCATAGATTATGTTTCTAAGAGTTTGCTTGGGGTCCAATCCCACAGCCTTGGCCATATCCATTATCCTCTCAGGCCTAAAGGTGCCTTCACAATCTATGTATAGAGCTTTTCCCTCTAGGCCTCCTTTATCCTTAGGAAGCTGAACATTAACGCACAATTGATGACATATTTGGGTCTTTCCTGTGCCGAACTCTCCATAGAACTCTGTTATGGTCTTGGTTTCAACCCCTCCTCCAAGCAGTCTATCTAGATTTCTTGAGCCTGTCGTTATCCTACCTACCCTCAGTCTTTCCTCGTAGACTTTATCAGCTGTCTTAAAGCCAAGGTCAAGAGCTTCTCTTGCAGCGGCTATTATCTTTTGAGCTATGCTGGGTGATATGCCAGTAGCCTCAGCTAGTTCTTGAGGAGAAGCTATGGCTATGGCCTCTAGTGAAGAATATCCAGCCTCTCTTAGCTTCTCAGCAGTTACAGGACCTACGCCAGGGAGGTCAGTGAGGATCTTGACTTTTTTAGTCTTCTTGCTAATGACCTCTTTACTCTCTGTTCCTGCACTCCTCTTCCTCCTGGTCATAGTCAACACCTCTAAGAGTCTTAGTCCAAGGTTAGGATAGCAGAAGTAATAAATAAGGTTAGTCTTACCTATGGTCAGGAGGAGGAATAATGGTCAAGGAGAGGGCTTGGAGACTTGTGAGAAGTCTGATCAGAAGGAGATACACGCTGGCAGAATACCTCAGGGCGTTAACTCCAGTCATAGCTACTATTGTAGCTGTCTCGCTTTTGAGTGGAGTGATCTACATCATGGTGGAGAAACCTGCTATGGGAGTTCCATTTCATTGGCCAAGAGGTACTGACATACAGACCACAATGGAGGGTATCATAGTCTTCATAGCGTACAGTGGTCAGATAATAGGCCTTGTAATGGTTTATGAAGGGCTGAGGAAGGTCTATGAGCCAAAGTACTCTATGATGCTCATAATTATAGGCACTATAGTGCTCATCCTATGCCTAGCTACATTATGGCTTATAATGTATGTGAAGACGGGAGTGCTAAGGTCTACCACGGAACCGACTTTAACTTCATTAGGTAGGCTAGTCTATTAGTAAGAATGTGGAGTATTGGAGTCAAGAGGAGGAGAACAAGCACTAAGTCAGCACCTAGAGAGAAGCCTGAGAGATGTGAGAGGAGGAGTGCAAATAAAAGGAAATCTAATTGATCAAGCAAAGGAGCAGGAGCTCCCCGAGGTATTCCCAGTCTTCTCTTGATGAAGGATCCTATAAGGTCACCTAACATAGCTCCAAAAGATAGAGGTATTGACCGCATAAGAGCTCCTTTATCTCCAAAAGGAGATCTCTGAATTACTCCAACTAGAATTCCAACTAAGATGCCCACGAGAAAGCCCTCTACAGTCTTGCCATCACCAAGAATTCTCTTGCCATCAATGAATAGTTTCCCTCTATCTATAGGCCTTCCCTTTATGAACTTAGATAACACGACGGGAGCACCATTAGCAGCATAGGCTGGTAGTATGTACCAGATGGCTCTTAGAACTAAGAGGACTAGGGAGCTGAGAGACTCCATCATAAGACACCTCTCATACCATACTTAGTGATTATGCACTCTAGACTACCTCCTACAAGCTCTTCCTTATAGTGCTTCTCAACGATCAACAGTCTTCTGCCTGGCACTCCATAGTGTTCAAGCTTAAGCACTACATCAGACCAGAAGTATAGCACCTTAGCTGAAACAGGCTCTTCAGTCTCTTGGACGATCCTTGAGTCACTAGTCAGTAAGAAAGCTACGTCATATCTTTCAGCCATAGATGACATAAGGGCCATTATCCTGTTCAGGAGTTTATTCAATTTAACATTATAGCGTCTATCACCCAAAAATCCTCTATAAGCTCTAGTTATCGTGTCCACTACAATCAATCTCAGGTCACCTCCCAGTGAATCCTCCAGTATTAACAATGTCCGCTGCAAAGAGGGGAGGTCATGAACATCAAGCACTAAGGAGCACTCTTTAATCTCATCCTTGGGATATGGTCTTAGGAGCTCAGCTACTCTTTGTGGATGAAGCTTTCCATAGCAATTTATGTATAGAAAGCGAAGGCCTCCTCTCATAGCTGAAGCACACGACTGTAGAGCTAAAGTAGTCTTGCCTGATGAGGGAGGGCCATAGACAAGAGTCACTAGACCTGTTGATAGTCCCCCAGTTATTTTATCTATTACTTCACAGCCCAAGCTGAGCTTCATCATCTCATACTCGCTCAGAAAATTTATCAGGAAGGAGTGAGAATAATACTTTCTGTGAAGAAGACAATATTAGCTAGGGACATGAGAGCGTATTACGATATAATCAAATTGCTCAATGAGTTACATGAAAGAAGAGTAAATCCTAGGCTTCTTGAAAGAATAGAGTCTGAAGTAGTGATCGAGGTTGATAGTAAACAAGGCAGTGGACTTGATGACCCCTTCATGGCATACTTCACGATGGTATTGCTTGTCAAGGGAAAGAGGAGCTTTGAAAAACTCGTAGTAGGGATTGATCCAGGGGAGAAAATCGGCGTAGCTGTAGTAGCGGATGGAGAATTGCTAGACCTAAGGATATTTAGGAAGCGTGATATGCTTGAGGAATATTTAGATAAAGTAATGGCATACTGTCCTGCACGTAGAAAAATAGTCAAAGTTGGTTCTCATGTAGATGATGAGATGTTATCCTCTCTCAGAAGATTAAAGAGGAGAGGAGTGGAGCTAAAGATTGTTGATGAGAGCAAGAGCAACACCTCAGCCATATTAAGCCAGATGTATCCTCACATAAGAGCTGATGACATGACCTCAGCCTTGAGGATCGCTTTTCGGCTTACGATATAACTCTTAAAGGCTGTAAAGAAAAACGTACTCTTGGGGCTACTAGATGAGGGAGAAGTTTAGAGCTGGCACAACATATAGAGTAGAAGGTCCAGCTTGTGTCAGAGTGATCGAAGGAGAGATAGAGAGTCTTGGCAAGGTGTTAAGGCCTAGAGAACAACTGGTAGTCCCTAAGTCGAAGGCCATGTCTTTTACGGTACTTAAGGATTCTCTCCTTGAAGTAAGGCTTGGTGATGGAGCAAGAATGGAGGAGATAAAGGAACCTCCAATACCTCCTGATTGGAGAGCTGCTATAGAGAGAATTCTAGCTATGCCTAAACCTGTTAAGGTCTTAGTTCTAGGAGATGTAGATAGCGGCAAGTCAACCTTCTGTATATGCTTAGCCAATGCCTCAATAGGCAAAGGATTCAAAACTGTCATAATAGATAAGGACCTAGGTCAGTCAGATATCGGGGCTCCTACAACTATAGGCATGGGGCTTGTAACCAGTGCTGTGACGTCGCTCTCTCAAGTGTCGCCAATAGATGGATACTTCGTAGGGCTTACTAGCCCCTCTCGGGTCACTCATAGGGTCATAGCGGGAGTGCAGCTTCTCATGGAGAAGGCTTTGAACATGGGGACTGAAGTCATAATTGTTAATACAAGTGGCTGGATAGCAGGAAAAGAAGCACGAGAGCTTAAGTGGTCCTTAATAAGCGTGCTCAAGCCTAACGCCATAGTAGCCATACAGAGGAGTACTGAGATCGAGCATCTCGTAAGGCCTTTCAAGAGCATTAGAGGCATTGAGATAATAAGAGTACCGTCACCGCCCATAGTGAGGATGAGAAATAGAGGAGAGAGAAGAATGTTGAGGGAATCAAGCTATAAGAGATACCTGGAGGGGGCAAAGATTAGAACCTTCTCGTTAAGCCAGGTAGGATTGCTGTACACAATCTATGGAACAGGCATGAGTCTTTCAAGAGATGTCCTGCGAGAGCTAAGCGAGACCATAGGAGTTAGAATACTATATGGAGAGGAGGCTACAGACGCTGTTCTTCTAGTCGCTGAAAGACCTATAAGACTTAGTGAAGAGGACATGAAGACTATCAGAGGAAAGTTTGGTGGAAAAGACGTAGTCCTTACGTATAAAGGCGGTGAGGAAGGGCTATTAGTGGGGCTTCTGGACACTGATGGAAGGCTCCTAGGCATCGGTATAGTCAAGGAGATAGAGTTTGAGCGAGGGATAATAAGAATCCTTACTAATGTTGAAGGTGATGTCAGCATGATAGCTTTTGGACAAATAAAGCTTGATGAGAATGGCAGAGAGCTAAGGAAATTCGATGGATGGGTTCTTTAGCCCATTAGTTACTACTTCTAAAGAATATTACTAGCTCTCGAGCCAGAGCACCTCTCTCATCGGGGAGTACCTTTAAGCTACGCCTTATCCACTTGGGTAGTAGACGGCGGCAAGGCCTAGTGGCGAACCTGTAGTCCATGAATATGAGGGCAGCCTTATCGTCAAGCCTTCTCAAAGGCCTTCCTGCTGCCTGAGAAGCCTTCTTCATGGCTGGAAGCAGATACCCATATAATCTGCCTTTGCCAGGAAACTTCTTCTCATAGTACTCTATACGCGCTTTTACAAGAGGTGTTGGCTTGGCATAGGGCACTCCAACTATGACTACAGACATCATCTCTTTACCTGGAAAGTCCTCTCCTTCAGCATTTCTACCTCCTTGAACACCTAGGAGAACTGCACCTCCTTTATGGGCAAAGGACTTAAACTTCTCAATGAGGCTATCATTATCCCTTGAGGTGAAATCAGGACTCTCAACGAATAGAGGCTTATTGAGACCTTTGAGCTCATTCTCCAGTCCTGCATTTATCAAGCCTTCAAGAACTTCATAGGATGCTGTGAATACTCCTACATTGCCAGGAGTATGTTGCACCACCTCAACTATCCTATCAACCATCTTCGAATACATGGCCTCGCTCCTCTTCTTAAAGTCAGTTGTTATGCCTCTCGTTACCAGGCACAAGGCACGCCTTCTATAGGGAGGCTCCACTATGAGTGAACTTGCACTCTCCTCGCTGATGCCAATGAGCTCAATGAAGGCATCTACAGGCTCTAGTGTTGCAGAGGTCATGATAAGGGAGTGAACTGAATCAGAGAGCCACCTAATTAGAGGACTAGGGTCTAGAGCTATGACTCCCAGCTTCAGAGATTCACCTCTTGATGTCCTCTCCTTCATGAGAACGAAGAAGTAGTCATCACGATCATACGCATATTGCCATAGCTTCAGGAAGGAGGCTACCCTGCTTGCATATGATCTTGGCAGTTTACCCTCCCTTATGAGCATATCCTTGACCATCCTGCCCAGGTCCTCAAGCTCAAAGATTACTTCAGAGAGGGATGCATTACATACCTCCTCGCATATCTTGAAGGGAAGATCCCTGGGGACCTCACCTTCATCCTCTACTATATTCTTCGATAGCCTCTCAATGGCTTTACGCCACATTCTCAGGAAGAATCTGGCCTCAGAGGATATGGGGCCTATGAGAGCCTCTTCATAGGCGTGTTGAATTGAATTCACGGATATCACATCGCTTAGAGAGTCAATAGCCACGTCAGGGATGTTATGAGCTTCATCAAGAACTACTATGCATTCATTGAGATCCTTTCCAAGAAATCTCAGAAACCTGTGCCTTATGGGTTCATTGAATAAATACATGTAGCTACAAGCGATAACATCTACCTGAGGGAGAAGGAGCTTAGCAACTTCATAAGGACATACCCCTTCTTTGCGAGAAAGCTCTATGATTTCAGAGGCCAGGAGAGGCTGCTTCATGAGGTGCCTTAGCCTTTGAACTAGCTTCTTTTCTTTCTCAAGAAAGCGCTTAAAGAAGGGGCAGCGACCATCTCGCTTCAGCCTTTCACATAGCTCAAGTGAAAGCCTGTAGTCCTGCTGAGTGTGTACCTCACTGAGAAGGCACATCTCGCTCCTTCCTCTAAGGGCTACTCCTGTAACAGGAAGTTTTCTTGAGATGGCCTTGAGCTCTTCTATAACCCTCTCGTGTTCTTTATGAGTACGTGCCATGTAGATTACTTTAAGGTTATTACTCTTAGCGTAAGGAAGAATGGCAGAGAGAAGGGCTATGGTCTTGCCAAAGCCGCTTGGAGCTTCAAGCAGAACATTTGAGCCTTTCCTCAAGGATTCGGCAATGAAGGCTATGACTCTATCCTGACCTGGCCTAAAGCTCTCATATGGGAAGCATTCAAAGGCTTCCTTAGCCGTATTGTCTCTCATCACTCATTCTCCTAAATGAATAAAGAGTGTGAAGCTAAATTACTAACTCTTAGGGATACGAGTGAGGCTGAGACGATATCTGGAGAAGCTGAGAGGAATAGGAGAGCTACTAGAGATAAGGGAGGAGGTCAGTCCGGAGCTTGAGATAGCGAGCATAAGTATGCTCACAAAGACAGATAAACCCCTCCTCTTCACCAAAGTTGATGGAAAGGACATCCCTGTTGTGACTAATCTCGTGAATAGGAAAAGAATAATGGATGAGATGAAAGTCAGTGATGATGAAGAGCTCTATGCTAAGTTACTAGAGGCGTGTGAAAAGCCTCTCAAGGGTGAGCTTGTAGATATCAATGAGGCTTCCTTCGCCTATAGAGAGGAGAAAGCGGACTTGAGTAAGTTGCCTGTGCTCAAGCACTTCGAGAAGGATCCTGGGCCTTACGTAACATCTAGCATTGTAATAGCTAAGCAAATCGATGGTAAGATACATAATGCCTCAGTCCACAGGATCTTGGTGAAGGGAAGAGATAAGGGCACCATAAGGATCGTGCCTAGACATCTATGGAAGCTGTACAAGGAGGCGTTAAACAAAGGAAAGGAGCTGCCTGTAGTGGTGCTAGTAGGTGTGCATCCTCTAGTCATTCTAGCAGCCGCTTCGTCCCCGCCTTTTGGAGTGTATGAGATGTACGTGGCCAACCGTCTTATGAAGGGAGAAATGAAGTTTGTAACCATGCCTGAGAGCAATATAATAGTGCCCTCAGAGGCAGAGATAGTCTTGGAAGGCTACATAACTGCTGAAGAGGAGGATGAAGGACCTTTTGTAGATATCCTTGGAATATACGACAAGAGGCGAAAACAGCCTGTTATAAGGTTTGAGAGGATGTGGCTCTCAGAGAGAGCTGTATATCATGCCATAATACCTGGAGGCGATGAACATAAGGTGCTCATGGGACTTCATAGAGAGGCCTCCATTTGGGACGCTGTTAGGAGAGTTGTGCCCAGAGTATGGAAGGTGAGGTTAACATCGGGAGGAGGCGGATGGCTTCATGCTGTGATCTCAATAAGCAAATCATGTGAAGGCGATGGAAAGAATGCCATAATGGCTGCCTTTGCGGCTCATCCCTCTTTGAAACATGTAGTAGTCGTAGATGATGATATTGATGTGGACAGGCTTGAGGAGGTTGAGTGGAGCATAGCTACTAGGCTACAGGCTTCAAGAGGGCTTGTGGTCATAAGAGGAGCTAGAGGATCAAGTCTAGACCCATCGGCTGATCAGGAGAATCTGATAACAGATAAAATAGGAGTGGACGCTACTCGAAGCTTATTCAAGCCACGTGAAGCCTATCAGCGAGTAAAGCCATATGTCAATAAGAGGATCATGGAGCTCCTAAAGAAGTTGGAGGGATACTAGACTATGTACCTTACAAAGGAGGAGGAGAAGGCTCTTGAAGGCGAGTATGGAGAAGCTATTGCAATGGCTATGAGAATACTGGTTACGCTTGGTGAGATGAATAATGCTGAGAGACTGATTAAGATAAATAGCGCGCACGTATCTGGAATATCATATGTCAACATAGGAGAGGAGGGGCTCGAATTCATCCTCAAAATGGCAGAAGCAAAAGTTAAGGTTAGAACTACATGCAATCCAGCCTGCATGGACCTGGAGAGGTGGAGAGATCTCGGCATCTCAGAGCACATAGCAGAGGGACAGCTCAGAATAGCAGAGGCCCTTAGAGACATGAACATAGAGGAGACATTCACTTGCACCCCTTACTTTGTAGGAAACAGGCCATCAAAGGACAGCCATGTATCTTGGGGAGAATCCTCGGCAGTAGTCTTCGCTAATACTTTCCTCGAGGCAAGAACCAACAGGGAGGGTGGGCCTTCTGCCCTTGCATCAGCCATAGTTGGAAAAACCCCTTTATATGGATTACATCTAGAGGAGAATAGAAGACCTACGGTAAGAGTGAAGATAGAATATACACCAAGTAGTTTATGTGACTACAGCATGGTGGGCTATATCATAGGCTACAGGATACAGCGCGGAATACCTTTAGTCGAAGGACTAAAGGTGCAAGACGAGGATCAGGCTAAGGCATTCTCTGCAGGCCTAGCAGCAGCCAGCAACGTATCAATGGCTATTCTAAAGCCTCAACCACAGCCTCTCGAGGTAGTGGAGATAGATGAAAAGGAGGTTAAGGAGTACTATGAGCGATTTAACATCCATGAAAAGCCTGACTTGATTTTTATAGGATGCCCTCACTGTTCACTAGAAGAGCTCATGTATGTGGATCTGCTCATTAAAAAACCACTTAAAGGAGTGGAGTTCTGGATGTGTACTTCACGAGGAGTATACATGAAGGCTAAGAGGAGAGGGATTATAGACAGCTTGGAGAGCAAGGGCGTTAAAGTGTTGAAGGATATGTGTATAGTTGTTACGAAGATAAGGGATATGGGATATGAGAGCGTATGGACTAATTCATCAAAAGCAGCTCATTACCTCAAGCTTCTGCATGGGGTAAAGGTAAGGCTGTGTAGTATCAAGAGCATAGTCTCCTCAATTACCAAGCGTGCTAATACACCGTAATCTTAGCCATCCCTTGCTTGAATTCAATAAGCACCTCTCTATCTTGAAACGATGAAGAGTTGAGCAATTCTCGAGGTATGTCATAAGCAAAGGGTACCTCTCCCATGGCACATCCTGTGGCTACGACGCTATCAGGCTCAAGCATCAGAATGGCCTTAGGTGCTATGCTCCTCCTAGCCAGCGCGTATATTATGTAGGAGCCCACGGTTGAACCTCTGCCATGGGGCATGACAAGAATGCGGTCCTTTAAGGCCTTCCCATGTATAGGAGAACTTGGATTAATTATTCTTGAGGTTTGAGGGTCTACTTCTCCAAAGAATGAAATAGGCTCCTCTGATATCAACAATCTTCCTCTAACTTTGGCGCTTATGTATGAGGGAGCTTTTGCCTTATAGACTTTCATACCGACACCGAGAGTAAAGAGTGTCCTTCACCAAACACTTCCTTGGCTACTTTGGCCACTAGAGCTCTATGCTCTGGAAAGGTGTAGACTCTTGCCACATCAACATATCCTTGAAGCACATTAATTATCGTGGAGAGATCAGTCAGCTTCTTCTTGATGGGTTTGCCTTCATGATCAAGTTCGAAGACAGGTATTTCGAAAGGCTCCAGCTGCCTGGGAGTATATGGTATTGAAGGAACTGTGGGGACATCTATTATCACCTTGGAGGAATCTATACCTGCCTTATCAGCTACCTCCTTCTCAAGATGTCTTCTTATCTCAGGCCTTATCAGAAGGCTTGCCATGAACCTATCCCTTAAGTGGATTATGGCCTCATGTGCGCACTTGAGGAGCCTCCTTGATTCAAGCATTTTATAGAACATAGCCGCTATCTTCAGATCCTCATCCTTCTGAAGTGATGAATCCTTGGAAATTCTCCTCAGCCCTGACAATACCCATGAATCATCCAACAATAGGTACTCCTCAGGTGATTTGAAGTCTATCAGACCAAGTTCATTCTTGGCTCCATCCATGGCCTTAATGAGCATGATCTCAGCGCTTCTTACGGTTCTATGGAAGTACACAGCCTTGAACATCTCATAGCGAGCTATGAGGAAAGCTTCAATAGCTGATAGAGCGCCAGGCAATCTAAGAGCCAGCTTACCTTCGATCACATCCATCGAATATATCAGCCGATACACATCGACTACTCCATACTCCACTCCAGTAAAGTGGGAATCTCTTACGAGGAAGTCCATCTTATCAACATCAAAAGGGGAGGAGATTATCTGGTTTATGAAATCTCTACCACTATCCTTGACCTTGAATCTACCTATGGCCAAGTCAGCTACATCCTTTGGATCATAGCCGTAGTCCTTCAATATGTCAGCTACTTCAGTATTTATTATGAGCCAGCGGGTAAGATCTTCATGAGTTTTTCCCACGTACATGGTCAGAAGCTCTTCATATATGTGAGAGAATGGACCATGTCCCACATCATGTAGAAGCGCAGCCGCTCTAATCATCTGAACATCCTCAGCACTGAGATACTCCATTTGCGCAAGATGGGCAGCAAGGACACCCGCCAGATGTAACACTCCTAGAGAGTGGCTAAAGCGAGAGTGGTCAGCTCCAGGATATACATAATGTGCTCCAGCAAGCTGACGTATATAATGTAGGCGTTGCATGACAGGGGTATCTAGAAGCTTCTTCTCCAGCTCTGTTATGAATATATAGCCATGTACAGGATCTCTTATCTCACATACTGGCCTCAGGATGCCTCCTATCATTCTTATACCTCGACTAACTACTACCTACCCTGAATATAAAATTGAATGAGGGGGCGCTTAGATCCTCTCAAGCATTGGACTCTCTACACCTATCTCCTTTAGATTGGCTCCCAGTCGCTCTATGATCATGCTAGCAAGGTCTTCAGGGTCTATTCTGCCAAGTCCTCTCAAGAGCTTTACTTGAAGTCCTATGATGTTGGGCTCAAGTGTTATCCTGACCACGTACTCATCGCTTCGAACAGGCCTCCACTCTTTTCCATCAAAGTACTTGTAGGACACTCTTATGCCAAAGTCTATGAGGGACTGCTTCAGGATATTGAGTACCTTGTTTATTACCTCATGTAACGTCTTGTTTGACTTGTAGTATATCATCCTTGGACCATGCCCTATGCCTATTTGTACCCTCATAGTGCCATCAAAGAGACCTTCCTTGCCAGCTACTGAGATCTTCTTCTCCTTCTCGAATCCATTTAGCTGTACCATGGTTCTGGCTAGAGCTTCAACTACTTGCTCCCTATTGGCGGATACTTTAAACCTCTCGCTCAATTGAGGCGGACCTTGGAATCCTATAAATATTCCCGACACACTACACACCTCGGACTTACGTTTTATTTCCTGAGAAATATACTTAAACTCTTTCCTCTCGCTTAAAATACTGTGGTAGATAATGGAAAGATGGCTATGGGGTGAAGCTAGAGAACTGAAATGGCCTATGCTAAAAGAGGGTAGCATCGAGTACAGAGCTTATCAGTTCAACATAGCTAGGAGAGCTCTTGAAGGGAACACCCTCGTGGTAATGCCCACAGGCCTTGGAAAAACCATAATAGCTGCTCTTGTCATAGGGGCAAGGCTTGATGAGCATCCTTGGGGTAGGTGTGTTCTCTTAGCTCCCACCAGGCCCCTTGCCTTGCAGCATAGAGATGTGCTAAGGAGAGTATTAAAGCTGGATCCTTCCTTAATAAACGTGCTCACAGGAGAGACAAAGCCTGAGGAAAGGAGTAAAATATGGAGAAAGAGCAAGATTTTGATACTAACCCCTCAGACTCTGAAGAATGATATTGTAGCAGGCAGGTATGACCTTGAGGACGTAGTATTGATGGTATTCGATGAAGCCCATAGAGCTGTAGGCAACTATCCCTATGTGTTCATAGCTGAGCACTACGTCAAAGCAGCTAAGATACCTCTTATACTAGCTATGACTGCCTCGCCTGGCTCGGATGAGAAGAAGATAGAGGAGATATGCAGAAATCTAAAGATCGAAAAGATCGAAGTTAGAGATGAAAGCAGTCCTGATGTGAGGCCATATATTCAATCTGTTCAAGTGGTATGGCGATGGGTGGAGCTTAGCGAAGGATTTGAGGAAGCTAAGAATATACTTGAGGAGATCCTGAGACCATATTTGGAGAGGTTTAAGGAGAGAGGCTACATAGAGAGTTCTAGTGTAAGGAGAGTGAGACTTAAGGACATACTTGAGGCTATGTCTCTTGTACAGGAGAGAATGAAGGATTACGTAGAGCCGCCAAGGGATTTAGTAGAGGATCTCGCATTACTCACAAACACTGCTAGAATAGTACATGCCCTAGAGCTCCTAGAGGCCCAAGGTATGCATGCATTATGGAACTACATGAGAAAGCTTGAGGAGAGAGCTTCTCGAAGAGGAGCTAGCAGATACCTGAAGGAGCTTGTGATGAGTCATCACTGGAGAAGGCTTAGGAGAGTTGTTGAGGAGAACCTTGAGGAAGTTCATCCTAAGTTTAAAGAGTTGCTTAAGGTGCTTAAGGAGTATGGAAGAACAGCTAGTAGAATCATAGTTTTCACTAACTACAGAAGTACAGCGGACATGCTCACTAAGATGTTATGCAAGGAAGGATATAAGGCAGTGAAATTCATAGGACAAGCAAAAAGAGAAGGAGAGAGAGGACTCACTCAAAGAGAGCAGGAGAGAATCCTGGATGAATTCAAAAGAGGAGCCTTCAAGGTGCTGGTTGCTACTCAGGTAGCTGAAGAAGGCCTTGATGTGGCTGAGTGCGATCTAGTGATCTTCTACGACAATGTTCCTAGTGCCATAAGGTTCATTCAAAGAAGAGGAAGAACGGGCAGAATTAAGCCAGGGAAGGTTATAGTGCTCATAACGAAGAAGACACGTGATGAAGCTTACTATTGGTCAGCAGTGCATAAGAGGAAGAGGATGAGTGAAATCCTTAAGCGATTAAAGGTGAGGCTTGAAGAGCTGGCCAGTGGTAGGCAGGTCACCCTTGCGAAGCCATTACGTGAGGAGCTTAGAAGTGAACTGCAAGAGGGGCTTGTGATCCTCACTGATGCGAGGGAGCTTAATAGTAGAGTTGTGGAGGAGCTTATAAGAGCTGGCATTAAGGTTAGGCCTATAAAGCTTGAGGTAGGTGACTACGTTATATCCGATGAGGTAGTCGTAGAGAGGAAGAGCATCAATGACTTCGTAAAGTCCATAGTTGATAAAAGACTGTTTAACCAGGCAGAGGAACTGAGAAGGAACTACGAAAAGCCTATAATCATAGTTGAAGGAGAGAAGCTTATCACAGGAATGAGACAAGAAGCCCTCCTGGGCGCTATATCCAGCCTCATAGTAGACTTCGACATACCCGTCATCATCACAAGGAACGCCACTGAGACAGCCAGATATCTTATAGCTCTCGCCAAGAGAGAGCAACTAGAGCGGCGCAGAGCACCTAGGATAAGAGCAGGGAGAAAATCAATCTCTACTAGAGATATAATGCTTGAAATACTGTCGTGTATTCCAGGCATAGATAGAACTCTAGCCGATCGAATACTTAGAAAGTTCAGAACTCTAGAGAGAGTGTTCACAGCTAGTGTGAGAGAACTTATGGAGGTCCATGGTGTAGGAGAGAAGATAGCTATGAACATCAAAAGAATTTCTGTCACACCCTATCCTGAGGAAGATTGAAGTTTCCTAATTCTCTCCAAGGCCTCTAGACAAGCTATTATAGCCCTAGAGAGCTCATACATCTTATCAGGATCCTTCTCTCCTCTAAGTGCCATATCAAGATCCCTGAGCTTTGAATACAGCGTTCTCTCAAGCTCAGCCATTACGAAGCTTCCCATTACCTTTACCTCCTCGCCCTCCTTCACGATATATACTCTTCGATTACAGGAGGGACATATCACCTCTCCAGTCTTGAGTCTGAAAAGAGGGACCTTGCACTCAGGACAGGTCTCAGTGAGCATAGTAGCACCTGTCCTAAGCATATCAGCCATCCTACGAAGCATTGCCTGCTCTTGTTTCTCCTTCATATCATTAGACATCTCATCACCCTAAGGTTAATATTTTAAGCGAGACCTACAGGAATCTAAATGAAACAGACTCTTATGGGGGTGTCGCTTCATGGCGGCCAGTTATGGGCCTGAGGAGAGGACTACTCAGGCCATTATGATCTTGCAGAGAGTAGCTGAGGATCCTGGCGTACCTAGGAACATAAGAAGAGCTGCGTCTGAAGCTATAAAGATGCTTCAAAGGAAGGATCTAAGCCCAGGATTGAGAGCAGCCAACGCTATAAGCATACTAGATGAGGTCATAACTGACCCCAACATGCCTCTCTTCGCAAGAACAGCCATACTTCAAGCCTTTAGTATACTTGAGCAGATCAAGGATTAGGAAAGGGATGAACTTTGGCCCATTTATTTAAAATAAGAGGAATCTATGCAACAGCACTAACAAAGCTGCTAGTGGAGAGAGGGCTCAGGCCAACTCAGTGTTCAGACGTCCTGGCCTCAAGGCTAGGCCTTAATGATGAGAAAAGGCCCTATGATGCCACTGTGATAGAGAAGATGGATAGTCAAGGCATTAGGATAAGAGGCAAGAAAGAAGCTGTGGTAGAGGTACTTAGGATCATAAGGGAGGAATTTGAAGATGCAGTGATATGGCATTATAGACCGCCACTTAACGCCATCTATCTAGCAGTCGTCAAAGAAGAGATTGATAGAGGATACAAAGTAGACCTTGGAGAGACCGTAGGCATTCTTCGAACGGGAAGAGTACTGCACGATGGTGAGAAGATACTAGTGTGTGTATCCAGGCCAAGTTTAGATGACTATTGTGAAGTAAATGAAAGGCTTACCCTAGTGGGTGACTATGCTAGATTGATTAAGGGAGGTCATGTAACTGTCAGCAGACATATAAGGGATCCTGATAAGCGAGCTGAGCTGATGGCTCTGGCCTATAGCATGAAGCCTGAGGGATGGGGAGTTCATTGGAGAAGTAGCGCTGAATACGCAAACGAGGAAGAGCTTATAGAGGACTTAGAGAAGCTCAAAGAGGAGGCCAAGAGAGTGGAGCAGAGCAAAGACCTAGAGGCTCCTAGGCTAATAAAGGAGGGTGAGGAGTTGGTGGAGATAGAGTTTCCAGCCACCTGCAAGATGAAGGCTGATGAAGTAAGGAGTGAAGTGGTTCCTACCATAAAAGGTCATCATTACTATAGAGCCTGGGGACATGACTACTCCATCATAGTGGACTTTGCAGAGGAGCTCATCTCTAAGGGGGTGAACCATGACCTTATATCGAGGTATACTTGGGAGTACATGATGAGCTACAAGCCAAAGGAGGGAGATATTGTGAAGATAGAACACATCAACCTAAGAGGAGAAATGCTTGAGTTGACGCCTGGTAGAGTTGTGAAGAGGAACAGTACGCAGTACGTGTTGAGGAGGACGTTTAGGAGTAAAGGACGTCTTGATGGGCTCGGTGTAGAGAAGAAGCCAGGCGACTATGCAGAGACCATGTTCATAGAAGGGTCGTGGATTGTCATCAACAGCTACTTCAGGCATGACACACATGAACTGCTAGGAGAGTACGTCAACATAAATACGCCAGTAGAGGTCTATCCAGGAAAGATAAGGTATGTGGACTTAGAGGTCGATGTAGTGAGGACAAGAAGTGGTGAAGTGAAGGTACTTGATGAGGATAAACTGAAGTGGGCCTTTGAGAGAGGTATAATAAGTAAAAAGCTATTTGAGAAGACCATCAACATAGTTGAAAAAGTGAGAGAGCTACTTCTTGAAGGAGAGAAGGCTGAGAATCTGTTCAAGGAGATACCTATTACATGCTACTATGACTGAAGTTCTCGTCTTTATGGAAAGCTCAGGATTGAAACCCTCTCCTTTGCCATCATCAAGGAGACAGCCAGCCTCCTTAGCTATAAAGGTTGCTCCAGCGATATCCACTATCCTCAGAAGGCCTCTCAAATCCACGAATCCATCAAGAGCCCCTGAGGCCACAAGACATATAGAGAGGCTTACACTACCAAGAAACCTTACATGAGCTGTTCTTCTCATCACAGGAGCTATCATTTGAAGATACCAGGGAACCTTCATGATGTTGAGCGGAAAATCTATTATGGCATCCTCAAGCCTATTGATGGATGATGGATGTATCCTCCTGCCATTAAGGAAAGCTCCTTCTCCCTTCTTAGCATAATAGAGGTCTCCAGTTAGCAAATTCATGACTACTGAGGCATAGATATCTTTAAAATCTCCTCCACTGGCCACGGCTATTGACGAGGTAAACATGGGTATGCCTCTTAAGGCATTTAGAGTGCCGTCAAGGGGATCTAGGACGATAAGGTCACCACCTCCATTAATGTCTAGCACACCAGACTCCTCACTCAGGATAGTGCACCGAACGTTATGCTGCTTCATGTATTCTACAAAAGCTCTCTCGGCCACTAGGTCAATGGCTCTTGAGGGGGTGCCATATGCTCCAACTCCGATAACTTTCTCAGCCTCGGCAGACTTCAATGCGCTGAGGACAGCCTGCCTTACATAACTCAAGGCTTCCTTAAGCACGCTTAGGGAAAGCACTCGGTCACCCCTTAGTTAAGTTTAAGTAGCAAAGTTATCTTTTTCACTTATGGCTAAGCGGGGGTGCCCGAGCCAGGTCAAAGGGGCGGGACTGAGGCTCCCGTGGCGTAGGCCTGCGTGGGTTCAAATCCCACCCCCCGCACCACCTTCTCGATCTCCATGCGCTTACTTCTGCTCCATATCTCTCTAAGATAGCATTAACTCTTCTCCAAGCTTCTTTCTCCTCGTATCTCATATGCTCTTGAATACTTGGGAACTCTCATCTCGTACCACAACCCTAATTTTGAAATTGAAGGTTCGGTCAGACCTTGAGGCAGGTACTTGAAGGCCTAAATCTAAAGTACAAATTTGTTGAGTAGAAGTCTAGCTAGGTCTCTCCCTCTTTTAAGCAAAGATTGATGAATCCTTAAAGGTAGTGTCAACTTAAGGTTTCCCATTGGGCTGGCGGCACTCTAAGCGTTCTATGAATTCTTACGTATTTGTTAAACCTTCCTATGCGCTGTTTTAGGGTTAGGAACCAGCGTTCCAAGTAGTTTCTGAATCCACCGCTTAATCACCTCATGTTTGAGCCTAAGCCATTTCATGGCTTGGTGATACCATGGATCTCCATCCATGCATATAAACTTAGGCCTACCATAGCACCTTATGAACTGCTTCAAAGGGCGTATACGCTTAGGGTGGATCGGCTTGGATATAGCCTTAAAAGCAGAATACGTCTCAAATCAGGATTTATTGCAGCATGTAAATAGACTATTTCATCACCAGGATTATGGGTGTCTTGTTTAGATAACAACTTTAGGTCTCCTAGCCATATTAGCCTTGAAAAGCTTTGAGCAAACCTTGGGATCCACTTCCATATGGCGTTATGGCTACGCTTTACACCTTTAACCTCTGAGGCTGAAGCCCCCCAAGTGTAGGCCCAGCAGCATGCCTCAAAAGCCACAAGATATATAGGTCTCCATTAACAATTTTAAAGTCGAAAGTATGGGGTTCAAAAACACTCTTATACCTTTTTTGATTATCATGGGGGTAGTAGTGCTGGGCTTTTATGCTATGACAACCTTAGTACTCCCGCCTCCTCCACCTGGAAATGAAGGCTCTACTGACAAGTGGGGCCTTCCTGAAGGCCCTATTGAAGAGTATCCCTCACCTCCATACCCAAGAACAGGCCCTCCCTCGGGCCCTTATGCAATTCTGGTGCTAGAAGTAGAAGGCTTAAAGGAAAACACTAATGTCCTTATATGCGCGAGAAGGGAGGATGGATTTGAGATCTGTTTCAATATTGTAAAAGAGGGGCGTAGTTATCACAAATTATGGTTGTTAGATGAGAAGAGTTATATGAGATACGATATTTGGGTGAAATCCGACGAGTATAAAGCTGAGCCAAGCAGTTATAGCATTAAAGTAAAGGCTGGAGACCAAGTGGTCTTAAAGTTTAAATTAAGTACTAGCCAGCTTTGAAGTATTTCAATTAAGCATTTGATTACTATATGGTATAACTGTCCTTAGGCAGCTCCATTATAGCTTTATAAGTAAGAAAGACTATAGGCCCAATTAACAATTATAAAGCCTAGGCCTAGCCCTTTTAAGCTTTCCCAAATCATCAATCAAATAAAAGGTTTGATTAAGAGCTGAATCTTCAATTATCATGTAGCTCTTGTTGTTGCCTGGTTCCCGATGAGAGTCTAAAGGGCTCTCGTACGTGGCTCAGCAGAGACCGTAATGAGCCGTCTGTAGCAGGTATAGAAAAGATACAATTCACTATATGAAGCCACAGATTGAGTGTGAAGCTGTTTTTGTTTATAGGTCTTTTAAGGTCTTTTGTAGAGCTACGATACTCGATAAACTTATAACTGCTACTTTCTATGAACTTGCTGGTGACCCCAGATTCCCAATACCTGCTCCTCGGTCGGGCAGGGAGGGGGTCTGGGGAAAACGTGATGAACCACCTACGGAAAGAAAGACCGTAGGCGGAGAACGGTGAACGGTGAGACTTCATATCCCCTGTTAGCTAGGAGGTCAGAGACTTCTAATGGGGGTAGTAGATTCTTCACATAGCCCAAGGTGCCATCTAGGTCAAGGAGTATAGCTCTCATGGGCATGTTTACTCGAATTTAAGCTTACTTGTCACTAATATAGAGGTAAGTATCATGTCCTTGATTGCCAAGAACCCTTAGGTGATAACAGTTGCTTGAATGACTCTTCACATGGTCTCCTATGTAGAATACTACATAGAGTCCCATAAATCTGATCATTCGATGAGATGCCTTATGATGACTATGAACACTATGGATGTCAATATTAAGACTAATGATGCGAAGATCGAGGCCGGTATGGCTAATGATTCCACTAGGTTGACTATCAAGGTGGAGACGGTGGTGTGATCACCCATGACTATGAAGGTAGCTCCAGTTTCGCCTAGTGAGTGAGTAAAGGCTAGAAGAGAGCCTGCTATGATGCCTCGTCTTATCATGGGAATGGTTATGGTCTCCATGACGTCATAGGGAGTAGCACCAAGGCTTCTAGCCGTATCTTCGTATAGTGGGAGGTTGGTTTCGAAATAGGAGGCAAGGCCTGTCTCTACTATTACAGGAACTGAGAAAACTACATGAGTCAAGACTATAAGCCAAAGTCCAGGAGGCACTAGACCAAGGCCTCTAGGCCCCCATAAGAGGATCATGGCGAGACCAAGAGCACTTGTTGGAATGACTAGAGGCACCTTCAACATGATCCTCAATAGCCTTCCATATCCACTTCTGGCTATCACAGGAATGGAGATCATAGCCACGTATGTCGATATGAGTGTAGCTAAGGAGGATACTATGAGAGAGGTCATCATGGACTTGGCTATAACATCTATATACCTTGCAGGACCGTATAGTTGATACAGAATGCCTCCTTCCATACGACCAGTGTAGGGATCTTGCCGCCAATAGATCATGGCGTTATAGGCGAGTACTGCTATGGGTAGAAGCACAAGAAGAGCTATCGATAGGAGAGAGATAATATCTCGGAATAGGCGTAGTCTGCCAGGTGCCTTGCGCTCCCAACGGACTAGAAGGACTTCAACGCCTAGTGGAATGAGTCTCCTTGCCCTTCTAGAGGAAGAAGCCAGGTATTCGATAGGAACTATTATAGCTAGTGAAATGCCTACCAAGAGAGCTCCAAGGAAGGCGGCAGGCGCTAGTTTGTTCTCGAACTCCCACTTGACTACTGCTATAGGAGCTGTTGTACTGACTCCTGCTACTATCATGGTGGCCCCTGTCTCTCCCAAAGACCTCGCAAAGGCTAAAACAAGGCCTGATAAAAGGCTTGGAACTATGAGAGGCATAGTGATCTTCCTAAACGTAGTTATGGGCTTTGAGCCTAGTGAAGAGGCTATTATCTCATATGACTTGCCTATATCCCTCAGGGCTCCACACACAGTTTTGACGACATAAGGAAAGGTGAGGGCAACGTGTATTATAAGCATTAAGAGGGGGACATTCACCATGGGGACTAAGGTGTCAACCTTTATATCAAAGCCAAGAATGGCTGGTAGACCATAGCTAGCAGTCCATGCTAACATAGTTGCAAAGCCGAAGCCTGAGGTTGGTATCACTAGCGGCAACATGGTTAAATCCTCGAGAAGACTTTTACCAGGGAAACTTCCTCTTGAGAGGAGATACGCCAATGGCACACCAATTATCAAGTCTATTAATATGGTCGTTAAAGCTAGTCTCAAGGATAGGGATAGGTAGCGACCTATCTCCTTCCAGTAGGTGTCGCCTATTAGAGGATGAGCGAATATTTCATTGTAGATCTCATCCCACCTGGTGAAGATGAAGGTGAGCAAATAGAATGAGGGCAAGAACACAAGAACTGTAAGAAGGGATATCGCTCCCAGAGCCAGTAGAACATTGTGAAGGAAGGAGCGCCTGAGCATGTTCACACCCCAGGGTTCTTGACCTTCTCCCATACACTAAGTATGGCCTCGAGGACTTCTCCCTTGGGAGGCTTGAATATTCTACATGGTATTTCATAGAGGACACCTCTGTTCACATTGAAGACCTGTGGATCGAGTGGCACACTTGGATTAGCTGGCCTAAAGCCATGCTTCTGAGCTCTGTACTGTACGTCAGGCTGAAGTAAGAAGTAGAGATATTGTGAAGCTACAAATTTCTGCCATGGCGTTACCCACTCTGCATCCAAGATCACAAAGGGGTGGTCACTTAATAGTGTGCCAGAGCTTGGATATATAGCCACCAGCCTATCATTCCACTTCCTCAAGGCCCTCAAGGAGTTCTCGAGCACTATGTTCTCGTATACTCCAAAGAAAGTTATAGCCGTGGGGCCACTGTCTGCAGCCCATGCTCCAAAGAACCCTGTGCTTTTGCCATACATGACAGCTCTACTCTCTATGGTTCTCACTATCTCCATTACTTGGGGATCTGTCACATCCTCAACTGTGAGCTCATCAGGGCTTTTGCCAGCGGCTTCAGCAAACTCGAGTATAACAACCATAGTCCCACCATTGCTCAGCCTAGGGTCTGGATGTCCCCATCTGAATCTTACTCCTTGCTTGGCCAGCTTGTAGAGGTCCATGAAGCACTGTATCTTGTACCTCTTCACGAAGCTTTCCCACCCAGCTATTACAATAGGAGAGAATACTAGAGGGACCCATTCTCTTGCAATATCGCCTTTCCCATACATGGCCTTCCAGCGTGAATTTAAGTAAGGTATCCATATGCTTGAAGCAGGGCTCCATATGGTGGGCTTCAGTCCATGCAGGATCATGTTTATTGACTCATGACTGCCTGCAGCTATGAGCTTCACCTTAACCTCTATTCCAAACCTTTCCCTAAACCATTGTTCAAACTCTGGAGTAACTTCCTCTATCCAGCCCTGCTTCTCGCTTGAGTATAGGAAAACTATCTCCAATGAGCTGGGCATCCCTTGAGTAGTTGGGGAGCGCATGGTAGCGAAGTATGCTGACGATATTATTGATGCTATTAAGATGCCTAGTATAAGGCCTGTGAAGAATAAGAGATAACCCCTTCTCATGCTTAATACCTCCTACTCATAGGCTATCGCCTTTAGAAGGCCTTCTTTGGGATATTCGAATATCACCACTTTGTCAAGACGTAGAGCAACATCTTCTCCTATCCTAAAGCTTATAACGCCTCTTCTCATCCTGACAATAAGCGAGCCTTCCTTGGTCTTCACGACATACCTTATGCACGCTCCTAGGAAGTTCTTGTCCTCTATCGTTCCCTCAAGCATGTTTTCTCCATGAATCTCTTTGGTCTTCTTCATCAAGACTATGTGCTCAGGCCTTACTGCTACTAGGACATGAGAGCCTTGAGGCAGATGCGTATAGGTGCAAAGTCTAGTACCATTTCTAAGCTCTATAACCGCTTTGTTACCATACTTCTGAGCTACATGGCCTTCGAGGAAATTAGCTTCTCCACCAATGAATCTGCTTACAAAAGGAGTCTTTGGCATTAGGTACAGTTCTAAGGGGGTGCCCACCTGCTCTATCTTCCCCTTTCTCATCACTACTACTCTATCAGCTATGCTGAGAGCTTCTTCCTGATTATGGGTTACATGAATGGCTGTCAGCCCAAGTTCTTTAACCATTCTCCTCAACTCATATCTTAGAGCTCTGGCTGCATGAGCATCAAGTGAGGCTAGTGGTTCATCAAGAAGCAGAACTCTGGGCCTTGACGCCAGCGCTCTAGCGAGAGCTATCATCTGTTGCTCTCCTCTACTCAGCTCACTGGGATAAGCCTTCTTATCTGCTCTGATCTTGAGGAGGTTCATGACTTCATTCCCTATGTTGACGATTATCTCTCTGTTGTATCCTCTCGTAAGAGGGCTGAACGTCACGTTATCCCATAAGTTCATGTGAGGGAAAAGGAGTATATCTTGCATTACCATCCCGATACCTCGTTCCTCAAGAGGAAGATCTGTTACTCTGACATCGTCAAAGAATACATCTCCTCTATCAGGTTGTATTATCCCAGCTATTATCTTTAGAAGCGTGGACTTGCCACTACCACTTGGGCCAATTATACATACATACTCGCCATCTCTGACATGAAGGTTTACCCCATCAAGAGCTACGATCCTGCCAAATCTTTTATAGACATCAACTACCTTTATATCAGGCAAAAACACTACCTCCAGGGCATGTAGTGTAGGTCTTCGCCAGAGTCCTCGTATACAAGAATCCTGTTAGATGGCATCTTAAGTAAAACATGTTTACCTTTGAGAGACATTATGTAGCCTGAGTCAAGCCATGCATCTAATAGCACCTCGACCTCTCCCACAACTACATGGAGCCTAGCCTTCACGCCTTGGAATTCCACGTCCCTTACTTTACCTTTGAAAACATTGTCATCAAATACATCATTCTCATCAACAAGGAGTATGTCCTCTGGTCTTATGACTAGCACCAAGTCTTTGGTAGGAGGATGACCCCTCACTTTGACTAGACCAAGGCCTTCCACTTCCACCATGAAGAAGTCATCCTCTATATCAATAACCCTTCCTCTCAGCATGGTTGCATCTCCAAGGAATTTGGCGATGAAGAGGTTTCTAGGCTTGATGTATACCTCCTCAGGCTCTCCTATCTGCTGAACCCTGCCCTTATTGAGCACAAGCAATCTATCAGCTATGCTCATGGCCTCTTCACTGTCGTGAGTTACATGAAGAACTGTTAAGCCAAGTTCCTTAGCATATCTCCTCAGCTCGTATCTAAGCTCTATGTTAAGAAGAAGGTCTAAGGCACTGAGAGGCTCATCAAGTAACAGAAGTCGAGAGCCTGATGCTATAGCCCTAGCAAGCGCTACCCTCTGCTGTTGACCGCCAGAAAGCTCATGAGGATATGAGTTTTTGCGATGGAGAAGACCAACCATCTTGAGAGCCATGATAGCTCTTTCCTTGGAAAGCCCCTTCATTGCAGCACCATAGGCTACATTCTCCCATACGGTCATGTGCGGGAAGAGGGCATAGCCTTGAGGCATGTAAGCTACTCCTCGCTCTTCCGATGGCATATAGGTTACATCAACTCCATCAAGAACAATTCTACCATGATCAGGCTTCAGGAGGCCAGCTATTATCTTAAGGAGTGTGGTCTTGCCAGCACCCGTGGGGCCAACTATGCAGAAGTATTCTCCCTCATCTACCTCAAAGCTTACATCAACTAAAGCCCTTACATCTCCATAGCTTTTTGAGATATTGAGTACTTCTAAGTAGCTCATAGGACCGTGGTTATAATAGCCCAGAGAAGGGTAAAAAGCTAATCTACGTTTATTATACACTACTATATAGCATAACTTAGTGACATATAGAGGCATTTATCTAACATTAGCGTATTACAAACCAATACTTTGAAAAGCTTCGGGATTCAGTAAAGGTTAATATTCCCCTCATCTTAATAGTTAGAACGGGCCCCGTAGCTCAGCTAGGAAGAGCGCCGGCCTCCTAAGCCGGTGGTCCCGGGTTCGAGTCCCGGCGGGGCCGCCATAAATTTAATAATAATTTTCCATTACAGTACTTATGGTATGGATGGTGTTGTCGCTCCTTTATAAGAATGCAATTCATACCTATTCTACGATAAGTCTTGCATGTAGAGATGGGGGCTTGGAGTGGCCTTTGGGCTTTTATTTCTTCTTCGTCTTTCCTCTCTTTCTTTCTTGACTCTTTGATAGTGTGGATCATCTCTTGAATATTTGATAATCGGCTTCACCATAGCTAGAAATCTTCGTGTCTCGCAAGCTGGTACATACAGAATCCAGTACTTATTACTTTTATCGTATGAAATACTACATCTTATTCCTAATCTTTGTAAGCATTTCACAATCATGTCAATATATTCCCTTCTTTTATTGTAAATTCTGATGTATCCTTCTATACTTAAATTTCCTTCTGATTCATAGAATCCCTTAAGAAATTCCTTCTCATATTCCCTAATCCATTGCCATGCCTTCTCTGGATGATCTTTTATGTCTTTGAGGAATACTACAAACCTCTTGACACAGCAATAGACTTCGTAGTATACTGCCTCTTTTCTTCTCATATAACGCTTCCTTATACTACAATGAAGTCCTAGTCTCTCTATTGCCTTCTTAACCGCTTCTGCGAACTCTTGATCTCTCACCTTCAGACTGAACACGTATCTTCTGCTACCTTTGCTGTATCTCTTAATTATTCCTACAGATCCATCTCCTAGTGTCACTCCTATGATGTATGCTAACTCTGGGCATCTCCTCGGCTCCCATGGTATCTCTGATCTTGCTACATTCTCATCTCCAAGTTTAATTCTGATCCAGTAGTGTAATGCTGAGTTGCTTGCTTCAAGCCCATACTTTTCCTTGAGGTACTTTCGGATTTTCTTATAACCATAACCTCTATCTCTTAGCTCCTTGATTATTCTCAATACTTCATCATTTAAAACTCTCCTTGGCATTCAATTCACCTCAAACTCTAGGGCCTCATCGCCCTCACCTTCCTTCAACCTCCCATACTATGTGGGATCTAATCCTGAGAATAGTCTATCTGAAGAGATAGCTTCTTAGGAAACATCTACACAGCACATAGTAGTGAAGTCTACATATACTGCTAGGGTGGTGATCACTCCCCTCTATTCCAGTAGTGATTAGGGCGTGTTCATATTGTGGAGATAGGCCAGAGTTAAATAGTGAGAAGTTGTGGACGTTCACCTCAAGAGGATGATGAGAGTAGCTCTCCAACTCCTCCTTTAAACCTTGATAGATGAGATAATACTTTCCGTTATGCAAAGACTTAGTAAAAAAGACTAGTAAATAAGTAAATAAGGTCGTGGGTTCAAATCCCACCGGGGCCGCCACAAGTCTTAAAGCTTCTCAACTTCGCCGCTACACTATGATGTGATAATTAAGTGTTGGACATTTATCAATATTATATTACAAAATATTACAAAAAGGAGGTAAAATTTGCGAATTATCAAACCTACTTAGATAGCTCCTCGATAGTCCTAAGAGCCTCCTCTACGCTTCCAACTATCCTGAACTTTCGTGTCTTCTCATCAAGAACCCTTATCTTACCATAGCCATAGAAGACACGAAATGACTTATCCTTGATTTTGATGTGGAGATATCGCTCATACTCCACGACTGTGGCTTCAGGCAATAGTTGCTTTATTTTGTCTAAGAGCTCCTTCTTAATATTGGGCCAAGAGGACAAGCTATACGCCTCCAGGCTAGCTTCACTTAGGCAGTTTAAATATTCTACTACCATTTATTCTAGTGCCTATTATAGGCCTCTTAGTTTGGACAGTTGAATAGTCGAGTAAATATAAGCCCATGTCAATTAAGAGAGACTTTGACTATATCCTAATCCTACTAGAAAGCCTTTACCAACCATGATGACCTTCATAAATCTTCCGCTGTGATTATGATATATTGTGAATGAAAAACATCTTAACACTATCTTGTTAAGTTTAAATATTTTGGTCAATAAAATATAGTTTGATGAGGAGGATAGGTAGACCTTCATTAACGAGGTCGATATCGTTGATTAAGTCCATACTAAAATATTGTGTCTATATTGTCATAATAATTGGCGTAATCATCTACATCTGGTGGGTCTATCAAGCAGCAACCTCAATAAAAATCGAGGATGTCATGGTCACTGGCTTTGAGCCACTTAGTCCATTTAGGTATAGGGTTGAGGTGGAGGTTGTATTCAATAATCCAACTGGCACAGCTATTGAGGCTGAGTTCCTAATTTATCAAGTGTACATTTATAGTTATTATATTGGTGAAGGGTTTAAGCCTAGGCTTGTGATAAAGCCAGGCATGTCGAGTGAGAGGTTCACATATGAACTGGACATAAGATATCTGCCTTGGATCATGCAGAGGACTATTGCTGAGGAAGGTGTCATCAATGTTACCGTTACAGGATGGGTAACGGTGCCACTTAAAGCGTTTGGTATATTCACATGGAGAGAGGTTAGGATGCCGTATAAGATATCACGAAAAGTTAATGTTACTGAGGCGACGCGTAACGCTCTACTTACATCATTACGCGGAATATCCCCAGAGGAGATATTGAGTAGAATGAGGGATTTAGAAAGTAAGATAAGCAAGTTGTTGGAGGAAATATCGAGACTGAAGGGTAGCCTTATAGACCCTAAGAGGATCGAAGATCTTGAAGAGCGAGTCAACACGTTAAGAACAGACTTGGATTCCCTCAAGAGTAAAATGGAACAGTTAATACAGATGATGAATACGCTAAGCTCAGAAATTAAAGGCCTTGAGAAGACACTAGCTAGACTAGAAAGGGAAGTTCAAGAGATAAGAGAGATTCTCGGACTCTGAGATCATGAGCATTATCGTAAATATAACATCCGAAGTTTATCTCGATATTCTTTATGATCATCAGATTTCCTCATAGTAGCTACTTAAGGTGGACTTCGATTTTCATGATCATGGTAAGAATGAGGCCTCAATGATCAGTTAGAATTCAAAGAATGAAAATTTAGATGTAGGCCCGGGCCGGGATTTGAACCCGGGACCTCGGGATGTCTGCCAGGCGCTTGACCTATCCACAGTCCCGCGCTCTGCCAGGCTGAGCTACCCGGGCCACATCATCTCCACTAGAGTAACAATAGGAGTGGCTTATTTAAGCATTATACTATTTCATTGCTCATCCTGTCTACTGCTCCTGGTATCATTGTCTCTTACCACTTCTATTCTCACCCTGCTTTCTAAATCCTCCAGCTCCTTCCTTGTATAGACCTTCATCTGTGCCTTCATAGAGTATCGTCTCACAAGGCGTCTTATTTGATGGAAGTACTCCCTATCTATGCTTTTGCCCTCTTCAATCTCTTTATCCTTGAGGTAAAGAGGTATGGCCCAGCGTAGGATAAGCTCTTTCGTTTTGGTTTCAACTAGGAGAATGTCTCCGCTTAACTCCTTATGAGCTTTAACTTTATGCTCCATGTAGCGTGCTCTTAGGGCTTCGAATTTTCCAATCAGCTCCTCTGCTTCATCTCTCTTCAGGCTAAATCTTGAGGTCTTCCATATGGTGAGTAACATGAACTCATCCCCTAGATATGTAGTTATAGTTCCTAGTGCCAGCATGGATGGTGAGGATATGAATGCTATCAGGTCAAGCGATGTAGGCATTATTGAGCCTATTCCTGCATGAAAATAGGCCATAGGTAACCCTCTCTGGCCCGCCCTCTTCATGATGCGCTCTATTGCATGACTTGAGATTGGACCTTGAAACTCATGGACTAAGAATAAAACTCTACCATCATCTCTATATATGGGGACTACGATGTAATATGCTATCAAGTCCTTTACCTTTTCGTCAATACTCCTATCCGTTGTAAGCAGGCCTTGAATCCTATTAAGAAGCTTTTCTTTTACTATTAGTGTGGAGTGCAAGGCTAAGCTTTTAGAGATGGAAGATAAAGATGCCATACACATCACCCACCAGTCTTCACCTTTACCATCCCCAAGTAACCTCCTCTTCCCGTGAGGAGGGCCTTGAGGACGAGCTCTGTTGTTGGAGTTAGCTCTAGGCCTAGAGCCTTTACAGGGTCTAGCCAAATGGCTTCTATGGCATCACCACCAGCTCTCAGCTTGTAGCTAAGAGGCTTGCACTCAAAGGTTATAATCACATAATGATATTTCACCCTTTCTTCATCATCAATTTCAAGGTATTCTGTTATGGAGAGAACTCTTCCTATCTCTACGTCTATGCCTACCTCCTCCTTCACCTCTCTGAGGAGAGCCTCTTCCAATGATTCATAACTTTCAGGAACTCCTCCTGGAAGCGACCAATAGCCTGATAAAGGAGGATAACCTCTCTTGATGAGAGCTATTCCTTCAGGCGATCTGACTAGAGCCGATACAGCTGCTATGGGAAATGCTGGATACTTCCTTGCGCTCATCTCTTGACCCCAACTCTTCTATAGATATTCGTAGCGATTTCATAAGCTGTAATGATCCTTGATACTATAACCCATGTATCTAGTGGCTCTGGGAAAAGAGAGACCTTTTCATCAGCTAGACTTTCAGTTTCCTCTCTAAAGTCTCCGTGTTGAAAACCTCCAACTATAACCGCTGGCTTAGGAGTGCTCCTTAATAGTTCTCCAAACTTTATCAAATCCATATACTTGCCTTTCTCACTCATCAGTATGACCTTGGTTGGAGCTATTTCGCCTATAAGGTCTCTGATGCTCATCTGCTCAAGTATCAATAGAGGCTTTTCGCTCTCAGGTGGAACTTTCCTTGTCTCAAATAGCTGCTCTATTAGGCCTGTGAAGCGTAAATAATTACGAGGAAGTCTTGTAGAAGGATCTATCTTTATGACGTAGTCATTGTAGGTATGTACATAGACTCTTAACATTCCAGCCCTATTGAGAGGAGAGCCTAGAGCTTCGAGAAGAGCTATATGGGTTATGTCAGGCCTTCCTCGCTTCTGGATGTCAGGAAGCTTCTTAGCTGCGCTGTAGTGAAAAGATAGATCAAGGAGTAGTAGACTGGGCGGCTTTCCTCGTTTCTTTGCATACTTCCTTACTGCAGGATGTTTCCATATCTCTCTGGGTATGGTCTCAAGGGCAGCTTCAGCTATTATCAAGTGTAGCATACAGATTATTTATCGCTCCCCATAGTTATATCTCACACTGGTGAAAAACATGGCAATTGATGTAAAAGACCTCGCTATTGAAAGGATAGAGAAGCTCCTGAGGCTAGCTGATAGAATATTCTACGAGAATGAAGAGCTGGCTAGGAGATATGTTAGCATAGCTTTAGCTATATCGAGAAGATGCAGGGTAAGGATCCCTGTGAGATGGAGAAGAAGGATATGCAGGAAGTGCATGAATATCTTGAAGCCTGGCGTCAATTGTACTATTAGAATAAGGAGTAGAGGCGGAAGGCATCTAGTCATAAGGTGCCTCAAGTGTGGCTTCATCAAGAGAATACCTCTTAGAGAAGGATCTTAAGGCCTCTGCAATTATCCTTGTCACTCTTATGGGCTCTATGAACTCTTCCTCCTCAAAGCTGAGTACTCTCTGAAGCTGTTTGAGCTCTTCACTACTCAATCCAATTGATCTCGCCACATTTCCTCTATCGTTGACCACCAATATAGGCAACCCTAGCTTCCTGTTCATGTACTCTAGCTCTTGGTCATTGACATCCATATCTAATATGACTAGCCTTAGTTCAGGATAGTACTTGAGCTTCCTCACCATATCTGCTATGCTCTCTAAATCTCCTCTTACTCTCACTCTTACGACTCCATCAAGCCAATACTTGCCTCTGAACACCACTGCAAGAAGCTCCTCCTTCAGAAGGGGAGCTATGACGAGGCTTCTAATCTCCTCCTTAATAGTTCCTGAAAGTCTCCTAGGCATGGTTCAACACCTAGCTCTTTTATCTTCTCCAACAACTCCTTGATATTGTTTACCAAGCGCTCATTCATCAGACGGGGGGAAGATAAGGCGTATATGTCCATACCTTTCGCTATAACTTTCACGATCTGCCCTAGGGTTATGTCGCCCTTCAGCCACCCTATGGCTATTATAGCCTCGACAAGGTCTGCAAGCTCATCTCTTTTAATACGATGTTTTATCTTCAAGGCCTCCTTTAGGCCTGCCTCTCTTGCACTCTCTATGAGTATCTTGTCGGGAAGTCTAGCTCCCTGGGGCTCTCCAGTTATAAGGCTTAGAGCCAAGGAGTAGGCGAAGTTTAGGAGTGAATCACCTAGCCTTGAAAAACCCTTGAGCTCATTCACGTTTTTCACGATAACCCCTCACAGCCTCCTTGAATTGCTCCCTAAATTCTCTAGCCTTCTCTGCTATTCTTTGAGCAGCCTTTAGCAGTGCCTCTTCAGGACTTTCACTACCATCAGTCCTAACATAGAACCTAGGGATTCCAACAAGAGGGTGGTCTATAGTATACCCAGCATAGACTACGGCCTTATCTTCATAGAGCTCCTTTCTGAGGACGTTACAGAAGGTGTGGCCCTCCCCCTCGATCTCTATCTCAAGATCGTTAGGCCCTCTCTTTATCACCTTCAGTCTCAAGCTCCAACCTCCTGACTACTTCCTTAAGCCTTCTAAGGGCTTCTTCAAAGTTAACAGATAGCGTATAGGGATTATCACCTATCTTCCTTATAAGCTTGGCCTCCTCAAGAGCGTGAATTGCTTCATCAACTCCAATGCCTACAGAGGCCACTAGAAGTGCCACTATACGCTTGCTCATGGGTGTTAAGTCCATGTACTTCATGGTACTGTAGGCCCATGAGATCATTCTTGCCACCTCCGCTACCTCATCAAGGCTCGCGTCAGTTCTTATGGCTCCTCTATCCACTAGAGCTTTCCTGCCTCTAAACTTAAGCGCCTCCACTATGAGATTCATAGGTATAGCAGTGCCTCCCCCTATCAGCCTCATTATCTCAACCATGGGATATGAGTACATGCCAAGGGTATCAGGCCTTCTATAGCCTTTAATCGCCCTATTTATTTCGTAGATCTCGGCTATAGCTGCCTTTATTAGATCCCTAGTTCCATACAAGGTGATTCTGAGGTGTCTATGTCCTGACTCTATCTTCAGGTCGACGTACTTTATCCTCTCAGTCAGCCTCTCTATCAGGTCTACCATCTCCTCCTCTGATGACACATGGACTACTACAGTTCTCTTCATGAATCTCCTCAAGCTGAGCTCCTCCTCACCATATAGTAACTAAAGGCTACTTTTCTCTTTTCAACTCTACGGCATTTAGGACAGAAGAGCTGAAGGCTTCGTAGCACAAGGGGGGTTAAGCACTCCGAACACAGCGCATAGACCACGCCAAACTCTCTGCCTCTTATGGATATTTGATAGAGAGGTGCTCGGTTAAGCACTTGAGCCCTTATGATGTCACCTATCCTCACTACATCATACAGCGTTCTCACAAACGACGTGCTTACTTGTGATATGTGCAGTATTCCTGAGAAAAGGCCTGTAAGAGGAGGCTTGCCTTCCACTTCAAATATCTTAACAGCAGCATAAATGCTTTTGACATCTATTACTCTAGCCAGAACTACATCGCCTATCTCAGGAATCGAGAGCTTTTTGGAGAGCTTCTCAACCTTAACAATTCTTTCATCGAGGTCATACACTGGAACACCCACTACTTGAGAGTATACCTTTCCATCACTTCCTTCATAAGCTCCAGGTCCTGGTTCAAACTCCTCTATGACACAAAGACTCTCTCCTGGCATCACTAAGCTTGACTCTTCACTCTTTTCCATTTCATCACCTCCACTCTATACAGGTCCACCTCTATCACGTAGTGCTTCTTAATGTGAAATGGATAGGTGGGGGGAATGTCAAAGTGAAGCTTAACCACTTCGGTAATCTCACCTCCCAGCCTCCTAATTAGCCTTTCTATATAGGCTCTGGTTTCAGGATGACTCTTATGAAGGGAGTAGACGACATGTTTAGCCATCTTCATGGCCTTCTCAAGGAACTTAACGTCAGTGCCCCTGAGCCTAGGATGAACTCCAAAGGGAGGATTTTGAATCACTACATCCACTTCGCATCCAACATCTCGAAGGATATCAGCCATGATCCATTCAGTAGCATCATCAACTCCAAGCTCTCTAGCAGCTTCTCTCGCTATATTCAGTGCTCTGTGATCTACATCTATTCCTATGGAAAGAGAAGCTCCTAGAATAGCTGCTCCTATAGCTAATCTTCCTGTTCCACAACCAAGATCTGCTACTATACGCCCAGCTATATCGTCATGGTTGAAATGAGCTATCCACAGGATAGTGGCAGCTAGACTACTCGGTATTGTATATTGTTCAAGCTCTATACGTGGAGATGGATGGGGGGGCACACGCTCAAGTAGGATTTCAAGCTCTTTTCGAGTTATCATAGTCATCTTATCCTCGGAACATACTTGTCAAGCTCCTTCCTGAGGATAAATTGTAGATCGTACAGCGTTATTAAAGGTCTTCTAAAAGCTTCTAAATCGTCAAAGCTTAAGCGAGGACAACAAGTATTTATGAATACATCGATACCACTAAAGCCTTCAAGAAGGGCAGGATCCACGTCTCGCATTACGATGATAAGGGCCTCATAGCCTTTCTCCTCTAGAAGTCTCTTAGCCTCAAGTGCTCTGCTAAGGGAGAATTGCCCACTCTTCAGGCACACTATAATGCCAAAGGTCTTCGCCTCTAAGGCCTTGCACATTACAGACAACTTAATGCTGAGAAGTCTTCGATATTCTTTTTCAACATCAACTATGACATCTCTATAGGGGTCGAGAAGGAACACTGGTCTTTTACTAAGCATTAGCAGGCCTATTGCGTGAAAGAGACCACCAGCTATTATGAGGTGGGCTTCCACTATGCTGTCGATGGAGAGAGCCTGTGTATAGTCACATCCCACAACAACACCAGGTGGCAACCTAGGATCGTTGCCTATTATCACCTTGAAGCCTTCTCGTTCAAGGGCTTCACGAACTTCACTAAGTAGATTCTCATGCTGAACTACAGAGGAGAGGCCTATTATCTTGAAGTCTTTAAGCCTATCAGAGAGCTCCTCTAAAGACTTCAATGGGCGCACCTTTGAGTAGCATGGGATGTAGATGACAGGAATGGGGCCTTCATAGCGCCTAGGCGTATGTCCTAGGTGAACTATGAGGTCGGCGTTTAATGCCATGGCTTCATCAAAAGCTATGTCACAAGAGCCATAGGACTTGCTGCTAGAGAACATGAGGAGTACATGAGGAAGTCTATCTTGAAGGAATTTCATGATGTTGATAGCGTACCTCTTAAGACCATCAGGCATCTGAACTAGAACTCTTCTTGCCCGCACTATCTCAACTATTTTGCATATGCGTTCAAGCTCCAGCTCATACAAGTCAAGAACCCAAGCTTTAATTACTGCATAAGTGCCTTTAAGCTTAGATGATTGATCTTCAGCTTCCAAGCAGAAGAGAGCTGGTTCATGAGACCTTGAGGCTTATCAGAAGATATCATATAAAGCCTAAGAGAAGCTTAGGTCAGAATTTCGTGGTCGATCCAAATCTTATAAGAGACCTTATAATGGCAGCTGATTTAAGGGCACATGATGTAGTACTTGAGATAGGCGCAGGTCTTGGAACCTTGACGAGATATCTGGCTAGATGTTCGAGGAAAGTTATAGCCATTGAAGTCGATAGGCGTCTGGTGAGAGTTCTAAGAGATGTCCTGAGGGAATATGATAATGTCGAGGTAATTGAGGGTGATGCTCTTGACATCAAATGGCCCTCTGTCGACAAGGTAATTTCAAACATACCATACTCCATATCATCTCCTATTACAGAGAAGCTGCTTAGCGAGGGCAAGTTTCATACTGCTGTGCTTACCTATCAGCTTGAGTTTGCCCGCAGACTCTGTGCTAAGCCTGGAAGTGATGATTATGGAAGAATAACTATACTCGCCTACTACTATGCCGAGGTTGAGCTCTTGAGAGTAGTTCCTCGAGAGTCATTCATCCCAAGACCAGAGGTTCTATCGGCCATCGTCAGGATGGTGCCGAAGAGGATACGCCTACAGGTAGCTGATGAGGAGCTTTTCTTCAGAGTAGTGAGAGAGCTTTTTACTCAAAGAGGAAGAACCTTAAGAAAAGCCCTTAAGGTCGTGGGAAGGAGACTAGGTGTTGAAGAATGTGTTATGACTAGAATAGGAGAAGTCATAGACCTGAGGACAAGAGTTGAGCACTTGAGGCCAGAGGACTTTGCAGTAATAGCTAATATCATAGCCGAGCAAGAACTTCATTCCTAAACTCCTTCACTATCTCCTCACTTAATATTCCCTTACCAAGGAGCTCAAGGTCTACCTCCAGTCCATAGTTCTTCTTAAGTATGGCCATCAGAGCACCGAAGAGAGCAGAGCTTAGCTCCTCGCTAGTTCTCAGGCCCTTTGATTCAAGTATAAGAATTTTCTTAGCGAAAGGTTGCACTGCAAGTCCAGCTAATGAAGCACTTGGAGGGACCTTGATGTGTCTCCTCTCAACATAGCCTTCTTTAAGCCTTTTTAGCATTACGATGATGCCGTCTTGCTTAACTACATATGAGAATCTTAGACCAGAGAGCAGGTCGAAAGCACAGAGAATATCAGCCATGAGAGGAAATGGATATGAATGTAGACGAGAGGCCACTATGTCAAGCCTATATCCATTAATCATGACTTCAAGAAGATAGACTGGGGAGTGGAGAACATTGCGCATATAATCGAGTAGCAGTTCACTCAAGGAATGATCCTCCTCCAGGACGCTAGCTATGGCCAGTGTGAGGTTCATTTTAGATTCCCATTATACTTGAGCGATAATGTAGTAGAAAAGTATAATAAGAGGTTGCACGATAGTCCTAACCATGCCTGGAGAATGGAAAGTTGTACTCAGGTCAAGAGAGGGCTCTGTCGACTTCAATTTCACAGAGGTACTCGATACCATGAATAAACCCCTCAAATTCTCCGTAATTGATAAGATACTGGACAATGCCAGGGCTCATGAGCATTACGTAGTGTCAACTTCAGTTGAAAAGATAACGTCACCTGAGGGCGAGGACATGACGGATAGACAGATCTATGTAATCCTTGCCAGAGCTAAGAATGGTGCTGTGCTCGGATATCTACTTGGAGAAGTAGAGCTTGAATCTGATGAAACGCTCCTCCTCATATTAGGCTTGTGGCCTGAGGAGTTCGTTGAGGCTTCTCAAAGGGATAGTGACCTCCCTCTTAGGGCCCTTGCCAGCATCCTGCTAAATCCAGAACTTTGGGAATGTGTAGATTTGGCAGTTCCTACTTAGGATAATATTGATAGTTGAGATGTCAAAAACAAAATAATTTTTATTTAGTCTCTCTACCTTCTCATCCTAGCGAAAGCTATGGCAACTATGGCTATTATTATGCCTATAATGCCTATCACATAGCCTCCATAGACTTCCCAGAATGGCCTTGGCTTCTCAACTCTGAACGTCTCAGCAACCTCTTCTCCTAAGGCCTTGGCCTTTACAGTATAGCTTCCCTCAGGTGCTACTTCAGGTACAGCGTAGCTTACCACGTAGCTTCCATCAGCGCTAGTGGCTCCAGTCTCCTCATGGAGTACTCTTCCTAGTGGGTCATATATAGTCACAGTTACCGTTTCATTAGCTATAGGCTCTCCCTTCTCAGTTAACAGCTTAACGGTCACTTCTAAGGTCTCACCAGGAGCTATGGTGGTTCTAGCGAGTGTTACACTTAACCCAGGCTTGTACTCAAGTGGTACTTCTCTGACTCCATCACCATCATAATCTACGAAGCCAGCATCATCTAGTAGCTTAGCTGCAAGGGTTACGTTATGAGGTGGTAGAGAGGCATTGGGGTTCCACCAGTACTTGTATGTGGGTGCGCAGAACCATAGTGCTGGCCTTGCCCATCCCATGAGCAGCTCCTTGACTATCTTGTCATGGTCTATGATCATTGCTATTGCTCTTCTCACAACCTTTTCGCTTAGTGGATATCTCTTGAGGTTGAATCCTAGGTAGTAGAAGGTTGGTGCTGGTGTTGAGAATAGCCTTAGGTCAGGATTAGCTGCTACCTTTCTTATAGCTGCTGGTGGTACATACCATGTCATGTAGTGTATCTCACCCTTCTCTAAGGCCATGAGCATAGCTGAGGGGTTGGTTATTATTGGAAATATTATTCTATCAACCTTTGGATAACCCTTCCTCCAGTAGTTTGGATTCTTCTTAAGCTCTACATATTCACCAGGCACACGTCTGACCCATATGAATGGGCCGGATCCAACCATTGGTGGCTTAGTGGTATTCCATGGCACATTCTCCCATAGATGCTTGGGCACTATAGGTACTTCAGCTAGGAGCCTAAGGAACCATACATTGACCTTCTTCAGATACATCCTAATAGTGTACTTGTCAACTACTTCGACCTTCTCTATGTCCTTAACGTTTGGATACCACCATGGAGCCTTATTCTCTATTATGTACTCTATGGTGAACTTCACGTCCTCAGCAGTCATGGGCTTTCCATCATGCCATGTAATGTTGTGATGAATCTCAAACGTCCATACCTTGCCGTCAGGAGATACCTCCCATCTCTTGACCAGCCATGGTATAGGCTCATAACTCTCGTTGAATATAAACAGAGTCTCGTATATTAGACATAGTGGATACCAGTCCCAATCAGTGCCTCCAAAGTCTATTATGTTCTCTTTTCTCATATCATCCATCAGTGGAACTCTTAGCTCACCACCCTCAGGCTTATCCACGAAGTGAACTCTTAGAGCTGACCTGAACCAGTCAATGCCCCATACTCCAGAGATCCATCCCACAGTTTCAGCTCTCACAGCCTCAACCATATCTCTCATGTACAGGCCTACGATTGGTAGCTCTTCAGCTAATATCTCTTGCATCTTCCAGATCAGCTTCCTCCTCTTGACACGATCTATAGTGACAAGGGATTCATTGTATAGTCTATCAAAGGTAGTGTTTTCAAAACCTTCAGCATTCCATCCTCCTGGGTAGTGCTGCCATGAGCAGTACCTCTCATAGTACCATGGCATTATACACATGCCCCAACCTATTATGTACATGTCGAAGTCAAGCTGGTCAAACACTAGGTCACACAATGTACTGAAGTCCACAGGCTTGTTAGTTATGGCAATTCCTATATCCTTGCCCCACTCATGCAATAGGTCTCCGATCCTGACTCTTATTGGGTCATACTCAGGAGTTAGTACTGTGAATCTAAGCTCCTTGTACTTCTTCTGATACTCCTTGCTGCATACCTTGTACACATGAGGAGTGGGGATGGATAGGGCTATCAGCATCAGTATTAGGAACGCTATCATTGCATTTCTATATGTCAAGACATCCTTTACTATTTTCCTCATTCTATTACCCATATTCATCATTTCACCTACTAGCCCATATATCGGAGGTAATCTTTTTAAAGCTGTGTCAATATAAGCTTTACTCTCAGGGGATAATGAGTGGGTCTGAGGGAATATGCCATTAGAAGAGCTATAGAGTGTGTGGTATTACTGATACTAGCGACCACACTTAACTTCTTCATCTTCAGATTGATGCCAGGAAATCCCCTAGCCATGTACATTGAAAATCCAATGTTCAAGGCTGAGACCAAGCAGTTGCTAATCAAGAGATTTGGTCTTGATAGACCATTATGGGAGCAGTTCCTGATATACTTCAAGAACATGTTCACTGGCTACTATGGCATCTCATTTAGATACCTGAAGCCAGTTTCAGAGCTCATCTTTGGGCCAAGACTCTTCAATACAGTAGTGTTGATGATGTCGTCTACACTACTTGCAGTACTGCTGGGAGTGATATTTGGAGTGGTATCAGCATGGAGAAGAGGAACAAAGGTTGATGTAAGCTCATTAGTTGTTGGCCTTGTGCTATATTCAATGCCAGTATTTTGGCTAGGCCTTCTAATACTGCTGGTCTTTGCCTACTACTTTGGAATACTCCCCTTCGGAGGCACTATCACCAGGGGACTGCATCATCAAAATCTTCTGCACTACATAGCTGATTATCTATGGCACTTGCTAGCTCCCATGACCACTCTCACTCTAATAAACTTCGGGTCCTATCTCCTCATAGTAAGGAATACAATGCTAGATGTATTGACCCAAGACTATATGCTCACTGCAGTAGCCATAGGAGTTGATAAGAGGACGTTGCTCTTCTCCTATGCTATGAGGAATGCCATGTTACCTCTAGTGACAATAGTAGCCATAAACCTAGCCTTCGTAATGTCAGGAGCAGTGATAACTGAGACTGTATTCTCATGGTATGGAATGGGTAGGCTGATATATTCATCAGTCATGGAAAGAGACTATCCAGTGCTTGAAGCCACCTTCTGGTTCATAGCAGTTATGGTTATAATAGCGAACTTCATAGCAGACATAGTGTACGCATACTTAGATCCTAGAATAAGATATTAGGACACCTAAGCATGAGCTTGAGGTGAGGTAAATGAGGCTGGTCTCCAGGGAGAAGGTAAGGGAGAGGATGAGAATATATAAGAGGAGCATCAGGGAGTTTGCTAGAACATATAAGGAGAATAAGATGGGCATCGTAGGACTTGGGATACTCCTGGTCTTCGTGTTCATGGCTGTAGCCGCTCCTCTGATAGCTCCTCATAGCCCAAGGGAGATGTGGTTAGCAGAGCCCCTCTCACCTCCGTCAAAGGAGTTCATCCTTGGAACAGATGAGCTGGGAAGAGATATATTCAGCTTATTAGTATATGGGACTCAAGTATCTCTATTGGTAGGATTATTGAGCACACTGCTGTCAGTAGGCATAGGGGGGCTTGTAGGCCTCATAGCAGGCTACTATGGCGGTGTAGTCGACAGCGTCCTCATGAGGATAACTGACCTATTCCTAATACTTCCAGGGCTTCCACTCATGATAGTCCTTGCAGCTATCCTAGGACCCAGCATTTGGAACATAATATTCGTCATAGGCATAGTCTCATGGCCAAGCGTGGCGAGAATTGTGAGATCTCAAGTACTGGAGCTTAGGGAGAGGCCTTTCATAGAGGCTAGCAAGGTCGCAAATGCCTCTGATCTCAGAATACTGTTCTACCATATAGCTCCTAACGTAGCACCTCTTGTCTTCGCAACCGCTGTTCTAGGCATAGCTGGAGCAATACTATCCGAGGCAGGTCTAAGCTTTCTAGGGCTTGGAGACCCTTCACATATAAGCTGGGGAATGATGCTGCACTATGCACATGAATTCGGAGCTCTTGAAATAGGCGCTTGGTGGTATCTAGTACCTCCAGGCATATGCATAATGCTCCTAGTGCTCTCCTTCGTCTTCATAGGCTACGCTCTAGACGAGATATTAAACCCCAGATTGAGGAGGAGATAACATGCATCTCCTAGAGGTGGATAGCCTTAAGACCTATTATTATACTAGAAAAGGTATCGTTAAGGCTGTAGACGGAGTCAACCTCCACATAGATAAGAGGGAGATTGTAGGTGTTGCAGGGGAGAGTGGCTGCGGAAAGACTACGTTAGCCATGACTATCATGAGGCTTCTTCCACCGGAGGCTAGGATACTTTCAGGGAAGATATTGTTCCATGGTGAGGACTTGCTCTCCAAGACTGAGGAAGAGATGAGGGAGATACGTTGGGGCAAGATCTCCATGATATTTCAGCACTCAATGAATGCCTTAAATCCCGTCCTCACTATAGAGAGGCAGATGATAGATGCTATAAGAGCTCATGATAGAAAGCTTACCAAAGCAGAAGCTGCTGTAAAGGCAAGGGAGCTCTTCAAAATGGTAGGTCTAGATCCTGACAGGATCAAAGGATATCAGCACGAGTTTAGCGGGGGCATGAGGCAGAGAGTCATGATAGCTATGGCGCTCGCCGCTGATCCAGAGTTACTCATAGCTGATGAGCCGACTACAGGTCTTGATGTGATCACTCAAAGCCAAATACTTGAGCTTCTAAGAAGGCTTAAAGATGAGCTAGGGCTCTCCATCATGATCATAACCCATGACCTAGCTGTCATAGCAGAGGTGTGTGATCGTGTTTCCATAATGTACGCAGGGAAGGTAGTGGAGATAGCTGACGTAGTCACGCTATATAAAAGGCCTAAGCATCCATACACATATCTGCTCATAAACGCCTTCCCAAGCATAAAAAGTCGAAGAAGGAGACTCGAGGAAATCAAGGGGGAGCCACCAAGGCTGGTCAACCCACCACCTGGATGTAGATTCCATCCAAGATGCCCATATGCTACAGAGGAGTGTAGAGCTAAGGAGCCATCACTAGTCGAGGTAGAGCCAGGGCACTACGTAGCATGCCATTATGCTCATAAGCTGAACTTCATTATGGAGAGGTGAGAAGCTGTGAAGGATCCTATACTTAGGGTAGTAAACCTAAAGAAGTACTTTCCGCTAAGGAGAGGATTCATAGAAACACTCCTCTCTAGGAGACGACTATATGTAAGAGCGGTAGATGGTATAAGCTTCAACGTAGGTGAGGGTAAGGTGTTTTGCCTAGCTGGAGAGAGTGGATGTGGAAAGACCACAACTGCAAGACTCATACTCAGACTAATACCTCCCACCGATGGCAAGGTGTATTACAAGGGGGTCGACATCTTCTCACTAAAGGGTAAAGAGCTCAAACGAGTTAGGCAGGAGATGCAGATGATATTCCAAGACCCGTATCAATCCTTGAACCCAAGGATGAGGATATTTGACATAGTCAATGAGCCTCTGGACATAAATAGAAAGGACTTATCCTACGAGGAGAAGAGAGAGATTGTATATAAAGCTCTTGAAGACGTAAGACTTGACCCTGAAGAGGTAGTTGACAAGTTTCCGCATGAGCTAAGCGGAGGAGAGAGGCAGAGGGTTGCCATAGCAAGAGCTCTTGTGCTAAGGCCAAGAGTGATCGTAGCTGACGAGCCCGTCTCAATGCTGGATGCATCCATAAGAGTGAGCATACTCAATCTGCTTATGGACCTCAAGGAGAAGTACAACTTAACCATGATATACATAACTCATGATCTAGCACAAGTTAGATACCTTGGCGATGACATGGCAGTGATGTACCTAGGGAAGATAGTGGAGATGGGGCCTGTCGATGAAGTACTTGATAGGCCAGTACATCCATACACTCAGGCACTCATCTCAAACGTGCCCATCCCAGATCCAACATTAAGCAGGAAGAAGATCGTGATAAGAGGAGAAGTGCCAAGTCCTGTGAATCCACCACCTGGATGTAGATTCCATCCAAGATGCCCATATGCTAGAGAGATATGTAGGCGTGAGGAGCCAAAGATCCTGGAGATAGAGAAGGGACACTATGTTGCATGCCATCTCTATGAGTAGGAGCTCCTACAAGAGGATAACAAAAATAAGAATATTTACACTAGCTATAATGCTCTCCTTCTCATTGACAATACTAGGAACGAGCTCCACCTACTACTTAGAGGTTTATAAAGCCATATATCGACTTGATATCTCAGTCAAGGACATAGAGGTCAAGCTATTAGAGGAAGAGGGGAAAGGAGAAGTCGAGATAACCTTTGCTGTAAATAATCCATCAATCCACAGCCTTCTTTTAGTAGGAGCTGAAGGCAGACTCTTCATAAACAACAAATATCTAGCATTGATACACTTCTACACAGGCGGAGGAGTGAGAATACCAGGCAAGGTAGAAGGCTTTATAGTTAAAGGAGTGGCCATGGTCGAAGAGTACAGATTCAACTTGCTGAAGAGAGAGCTCAGAAAGCCTGAGGTTGAGTGGTCTATAGAGGCATGGTTTCATATAAAGGTAGGCAAGATCCTCACTATAAGGACGGTTAGGGAGACCAAGCTCTAAACCTTATCAACCTCAGTTTCTTGATCTCTAGTAAGGGATGGTATTGATGACCGCTAGAGAGGCACTATACATGCTTTTAATAACCTTCACAACTGGCATCTTTAGCGCATCCCTCTACTTCATGACATATGTCTTTGAGCTACCAGCCATGCCTATGAAGATAATAACAGGGATTATAGCTGGTATAGCCCTAGGCATCATGGTGGAGGATATAAGAGGAGCTGTTCTAAGCACAGCCATATCAGTATTCATGTTCATGGCCTGTTTAACTGTACTTCTTTCAATACCTGTCTTCACAGGAGTTATTGAAGATGTTGCTCTGGCAAACCTTATGATGCTCAGGTCTATGAAGAATTCGCTCATAGACGGAATGGTATTCCTGCTCATCCCCATGATGGTATTATCCATGTTGATGCAGTACTTGAAGGAGAGATGGGAATAGAACGCTAAGTCGGCATGCAGGTCATTATCTAGCTATCACCTAAGCAAATTAGTGAAGGCGTAAGTGATGTGGTCCAGAAGAGAAGGAGAATTGAGATGTTGTGGTAGCCCGGCCGGGATTCGAACCCGGGTCGGCGGGGCCAAAGCCCGCCATGCTTGGCCGCTACACCACCGGGCTACTTCCGTTTACACTAGAAGTTCTCTGGACAATTAAACTTTGCCTCATGTGCTCTGCTCTAGAGACCCATCTGTAGCAGAAGCCCTACTATGGCTACTAGCATGCCGCTGGCCATGGTTAAAACTCCGTATAGGAGGTAGTTCTCACGCGAGATCCTACCGAGAAGTGAGCCCAGAGCGAAGAGCAGGCCTAAGTTCAGGGCTATAGCCATTATGAAGGCTGTATGTACTGGAATTAAGCCTTGAGAGGCTATGATGAAGGGAGATAACGTAATTATGGCTGAGAGAGGCGGAGCTGAGCCGCTAGCTATGGCTATAAGAGCGGATGAGTAGATCACGGCCTTGCCTATTAGGCTATCATTGAGCTCAACGAGCATGATCCTCTCCAGCTCTCTAAGTCTACGAACCCTCTCTGCTCGCTCAGTTATGTAGGTTCCTACAAAGCCTGAGAGGCCCATTGCCAAAGCACCACCTATGCCTGCGTGAACCACAACTCTGGGCTCAAGTATTCCACCGACATAGGCGCCAATGATTATGCCTAGCGCTGTTAGAGTGGCATCAAAGGCATTAGTGACGAAGTATCTTCTAGCTATTTCAGGAGCTCCTCCAATCCTCATGTATAGCCTTACTCTACCTCTTAAAGTCCTCAAGAGTCCCTTTACAAAGGTAAATGGCCTCGACATACCGAAGCTAACACCTTAATGATTAGAGAGAGGAGATCGAATATAAGCTTGTCCTCATAGTCAGCTATGAGGGTAAAGTTTTAATCACTTCTAACCAACATGTTTAATGGCGATGAATGAAAGCGCCTTGCTGATTAGTGATGACCGGAGAGTACCGCTGAGCCTCATTCTCCTTTTAGCGATATTTAAATGAGGAGGCAGTTAGCTATTCGAAAACGTACATGCCTCTCGGAGATAGAACTCTGATAGTAGCTGAGAAGAATAAAGTGGCTAGAGCCATAGCCAAGATACTAATTGGCAACTACAGCATAGTCAAGATTAGAAGCGTTCCAGTATATGTTGGAAAAGGAGTATACATCATTGGAGTGAGAGGTCACATCTTCAACCTGGACTTCATCAGCCACAGAAGGTGGACTCGATCATCAATAGAGCTATTATTTGATAGTAGGATAGATTACAAGATAAGGGAAGGTTGCTGGCCTTACGTCAAGACCCTTCAGGAGATAGCTCCCAGAGTGTCCAAGCTCTATCTAGCCCTTGATAACGACTTCGAAGGGGAGCATATAGCGTGGGAAGTTCTCTCAGTAGTTAGGCAGAAGAATCCATACATAGTGGCCTATAGAGTCCGTTTCTCAAGCCTTGACCCAGACGAGGTAAGGGAAGCTTTTCTCAGGCCTGATACTTTGAATATGAATTGGGTGATGAAGTGTGCAGCAAGACAAGAAGTAGACCTAAGGGGTGGTGCTATCTTCACTAGGCTCCTGACATTATCCTTTGAAAGGCACATGAAGTTGCCTAAGGGCAGATTCCTCTCCTATGGACCATGCCAATCGCCTACGCTGAGGCTTATAGTGGAGCCCTACTTGAAGTGGGAGAGAGGAGATAAGTACAAGTATGTACTTGAAGTAGTGCTCAATCATCCACTGCAAGGAGAGATGAGATTCTCTAAAACTTTTAGGAGGAGGGAGGAGGCTGAGGAAGCACAAAGGGAACTGTACGACCTCGGTTATGGAACAGTGACCAAGGTCATACATTCAACCGAGCTCTGGGAGCCACCAAAGCCTCTTGATGCATATGAGCTGGAGAGCAGAGCCTCAAAGTATCTAGGAATATCGTCCAAGATGACGATGGATCTAGCTGAAGAGCTCTACAGGGATGGGCTGATAAGCTATCCAAGGACAGAGACGCAGATCTACAGAGGCGTTGACCTTAGGAAAATACTAAGAAGGCTTACGAAGCATTCAGCTCTTGAAATATCAAGCACAGCGGAGAGGCTATTAAGAATGGGATTCAAGCCGACGAAGGGAATTCATGACGATAGAGCTCATCCTCCCATACATCCCATAAAGGTGGCAAAGAGAGGAGAATTTAATAAATATGGTAGGCTGAAGGATAAGGCCATAGCTCTTTATGACTTCATAGTCAGGCACTTCCTCGCCACACTCATGCCTTCAGCCAAGGTGAGGAGGAGTACTGCTATAATAAGGATAGGGCGTATGGAATTCAAGCTCGAGAAGCTCAAGATATTAGAAGATGGCTATCTGGGCATATACCACTATGAGAGACCAGCTGAGGGAGAAGTCTTCCTAAAGGAAGGAGACGTAGTAAAGGTGATAAAGGTCAGAGTGAGAAGAGTAGCTACTTCGCCAGAGTATCTCACAGAGAGCCAACTCATCAACCTGATGAGGAGGCTTGGAATAGGCACTGATAGTACGATACATGAGCACATTCACACCAACATAGAGCGAGGGTATGCCATAAGGAGGGGAAAGAGAATAGTGCCTACTAGGCTAGGCATAACCTTGATAAAAGGTCTTCTAAAGGTAGCCCCTGAGCTAGTGGATGTCAATTTGAGGGCTTGGATGGAGAAACAACTATCATTAATTGGAGAAGGAGTCAAGAGCAGAGATGAAGTAGTAGAACAGATAATGAGCCTCTATAGGGAGGCGTACCTAAAGCTATTAAACAACCTCGATCTAGTGGTAATTCCTCTTGTGGAAGCCTATAGAGTCGATAAAGGCAAGAGATAAATAGATTTCTGCTCTGATATCTACACAGGACCCGGGACGAACCCTTGAAGGGGGATGAGGAGGATCGTGGGTCCAACCGCGGGGCTGAAACATTGGATTATAGCTTTCTGTGTCAAAGTATGTCTTTCTATGCCTCTTAA
>Ga0180301_10000027_pt1 | contig 99024 bp, 109 predicted proteins | sample GuaBasSediGuay16_FD_121797 | JGI IMG/M metagenome (GOLD analysis project Ga0180301, IMG submission 121797) | Subseafloor sediment microbial communities from Guaymas Basin, Gulf of California, Mexico - Guay16, Core 4569-2, 12-15 cm | ecosystem: Environmental > Aquatic > Marine > Hydrothermal...
CCAAGCCTTTCAGCCTCAGCCTTGGCTAAGGCCTCATTCACATCAACAACAGCCACCAGTCTCGCTTTATCCACCTTTGAGCGGAAGATCTCTGCATGTATTCTCCCTATTCTCCCCAAGCCTACAACAACCACTCCAATTCTTTTCATGCTTACACCAGGAGAAAATTTGACTGTTATTCTTTTAAAGATAGCCTATTCAGCAAGACATATTTTTCCGAGTGAATATGCCATGTCTACTTTGCCAAAGGCTCAGTCAGATGGCTTAATAGAGAGGTAATAATATTGATCAGCGGGGCTCAGCTATGTTTAAGCTAAGTGCAGTATTAGCTCCACAAAGGCCTGAGGAGAGCTTGCTAGCTCTTAAGGATAAGATAGCCTACTTCAAAGATGTTGGTCTCGAGGGCATTGAACCCTCAATTCCAGACCCATGGAGAATAGACATCAAAGCCCTCAGAGATATGGTTGATGAGTATGGGCTGAAGGTATCAGCAATAAGCACAGGCCTAGGATATGTATGGCATGGTTGGTCTCTTTCAAGTGGAAGTGAAGAGGTACGTAAAAAGGCTATTGAGGCCATTAAGAAGCACATTGAAAATGCTCAAGAGCTAGGTGCTCCCGTCATAATAGGCTTGATTAGAGGATATGGAGAGGAGCCACTTGAAGCTTGTATGAGCAGGTTTAAGGAGAGCCTGAGGGAATGCATTGCCCACGCTGAAGACCATGGCATAACACTGCTCATTGAGCCCATCAATAGGTATGAGACTAGGCTCCTGAACAAGGTGGATGATGTGATTAAGCTCATTAAGGAGATGGGGTCTGATAAATTGCGGCTTATGGTTGATACCTATCACATGAACATAGAGGAAAGAAATATAGGAGTAGCTCTGATGAGGTCACGTAAGTACCTTGCATATGTGCACGTGGCTGATAACAACAGGCTGGCTCCTGGCTATGGACACGTAGACTTCAAGAGCATAATGGGGATCCTTAAGGAGATGGGGTATGATAGCTTCCTCTCACTTGAAATCCTTCCTTTCCCAGACTTCAGAAGGGCTATAAGAGATGGTGCTATATACTTAAGGATGCTGATGAAACTACTGAGTAACAAATCATCCTAGGCGCATTAAACTACTAATACTAACTATGCGTACTTTTCTCAGGAGGAGAACATGTTTGCAGTAGAGATTGATGTCAAAGGAATACCTGTGATAAGTACCTTCCCGTGGAGAATAGGCATAGTATTGTCCATGGCCTTTCCCCAAGTAATGAAGGACTCAGACTTTGAGAAAGCAGTGGAGTATGTTGTATCAGACCAATTCTTTGATGAAATCGAACTCCACATAGTGTCAAGAGAGCTCTGGGATAAAGTAAAGCCAAAGCTAGATGAGAGAGGAATTGAAGTGTACGCTGCTCTACAGCCTCACATCCTACGAGAAGGCCTTAATCTAAACTCCCTCAATGAAGATGAAAGAAGGAGAAGCTTGAAGAGGCTCAAGGAGCTGATAGAGGAAGCTCATGCTAGGGAGCTAAAAGTGGTAGCCATATGTTCAGGCAAGGACCCAGGCCCTGACAATAGGGCTAAGGCCCTCGAGGCCCTCAAGGAGTCGATTAAGGAGCTATGTGAGTTCTCCAAGGAAAGAGGTATTCACGTGCTCCTTGAGACCTTTGATAGAGATCATGATAAGAAGCTACTCTTAGGGCCACTTGAGGAAGCTGCTTCGTTGATGAGAGAGGTTAGAAAGAGCTACTCAAACGTAGGTCTGCTATGGGATCTAAGCCACGCTCCTCTTCTAAACGAGAAGCCTGACGACCTGTTCAAGTACCAGGACGTACTTGAACACATCCATCTTGGCTGTGCTAAAAGAGTAGACGAGAGATTGCTTGATACTCATCCAGTCTTCTACACCCCTGGCGCTATAAACGATGTACACGCTGTCAAGAAACTCATCTCCGTATTGAAGTCCATGAACTATCAAGGGATCATAACGCTTGAGGTGAAGCCTGAGGAGCATCAGACAAGCCTAGAGATAGTGAATGCTGCAAAGGGAGTAGTGATGCATGCTTATCAGCTATATCTCAGAGAAACTCTATCCTAGAATCAAAATTAAGCTTAATAATGCTACAAAAGCTTGATAGATAGTGGTGATAGATATGCCTAAGCCAAGGATATACGTGACCAGGAAGCTGCCATCAAAGGAAGCCATGGAGCTCCTCTACAGGTATTGTGAAGTTGACCTCAATCCATCTCCTCAGCCTCCAAGCAAGGAGGAGATAATTGAGCACGTGAAGGATAAAGATGGCCTTCTATGCCTTCTTACTGATAAGATTGACAAAGAAGTGCTTGATGCTGCCCCTGGTCTAAAGGTTGTCAGCACTTATAGCGTGGGATTTGACCACATTGACGTGGAGGAGTGTACACGAAGAGGCATATACGTGACGAATACTCCTGGCGTCCTGACCGAAGCTGTAGGTGAGCTGACATGGGCTCTCATATTAGCCATCACGAGGAGAATAGTTGAGGCTGATAGAGAGGTCAGGGAGGGTAGATGGAGAATAGGCTGGGCTCCAGACTATATGTTGGGCATGGAGCTAAGAGGCAAAGTGCTAGGGATCGTGGGCCTCGGCAGAATAGGATCAGTAGTGGCCAGGATAGCCAAAGGCTTCGACATGAGGATAATCTATTACGATAAGGAGAGAAAGCCTGATCTGGAGCTTCTGCTAGGGGCTGAGTATAGGCCACTTGATGAGCTGCTTAAGGAAGCTGACATAGTGACCCTCCACGTACCGCTCACAAAGGAGACGTATCACCTCATCGGGGAGAGGGAGCTTAAGCTCATGAAGCCCACTGCGTACTTGATAAACACTGCTCGAGGTGCTATTGTTGATACAGAGGCATTAGTCAAAGCCTTGAAGGAGGGATGGATAGCTGGAGCCGCTCTAGATGTCTTCGAGCAGGAGCCCTTGCCTGCGGATCATCCATTGACCAAGCTTAAGAACGTCGTACTGGTCCCCCACATAGGTAGTGCCACGTATGAAGCAAGGAAGGCTATGGCAGATATAGCGGTTGAGAACCTGCTCGCAGTGTTCAAGGGTAAAAGGCCTAGGTACCTAGTGAATCCAGAAGTCATGAAGATAAGGCCCCTGGAGAAAGTCAAAATGATTGAGGAGTAGCTACACATAGATGAGCACTGTGAGGTCATTGACATTAGTGCCCGTAGGTCCTGTGAATATTAAACTCCTTCCTAATTCTTTGAAGAAGGAGTAGCTGTCATGCTTCAACAGATAGTGCATAGGGCTTAATCCTCTTCTCTCAGCCTCATCAACCGTAAGCCAATCCACTATGGCTCCAGCCGCGTCGCTATTGCCATCAATGCCATCGGTACCTATGGAGGCTATGGCTATGCCCTTGAGTCTCCTTATGTTCATTGAGGCTGAGAGCACTAGTTCTTGATTTCTTCCACCTTTGCCCTTACCATACTCCTCTAGGGTGACTGTAGTCTCTCCTCCCATTAATAGCACACATGGCTTATCAAGAGGCTGTCCTTGATGATAGAGATGTCTAGCTATCGAGGCTATGACTCTTCCAACCTCCCTAGCCTCTCCCTCAAGATACGATGTAAGCACAAGAGGCTTGAGGCCAAGCTCTCTGGCTCTCCTCTCCATGGCCTCTAACGATATGGTGTTGCTAGCCACTATGAAGTTATATACCTTTTTGAAGATATCATCTCCTGGCTTGGGATTCTCCTCTATCTCGCCCCTAACCCCTCGCTCAATTATCTCGAGTACTTTTCCTGGAACTTCATGCTTTACACCGTACTTCTCCAAGACATCCATCGCATCCTTAAATGTTGACTTATCAGGAGCTGTAGGCCCTGAGGCTATGACATCCAAGTCATCTCCTACTACATCGGATATTATCAGGGATATCACTGTGGCGGGATGTGCAAGTCTAGCTAGCTTCCCTCCTTTGAGCAACTCCACATGCTTCCTGATAGTATTGACCTCATGTATTGTAGCCCCTGACTTGAGGAGGACACGGGTTAGCTCCTGCACATCATCGACAGAGAGCTCCTCACGCGGAAGACATAATAGGGCTGATCCTCCTCCCGATATCAGACATAGCACCAAGTCCCTTGAATCAGCCTCTTTGACAAGTTCCATTATCCTCTTAGCGTGTCTGATGTTTTCTTTTGAGGGTATAGGATGGCTTCCTTCGACGAGCTCTATCCTACTCACTCTTGGCTTAGGCGTTCCCTTAGGAATTATCACAATGCCTTTACTAATCCTATCATTAAGAACTTCTTCGAGGGCCTTAGCCATGCCTCCACAAGCTTTTCCTGCTCCTACGACGTAGACATTGTCTATTCCATCAAGTTCTATTCTGAAGTCCAATATCTCCAGAGAGTCTTGGGTCATCTTGATAGCCCTCTTGACGGAGATGTAGGGATCTGCAGCCTTTAGCCCCTCCTCTAGAAGTTGTAGGGTCATATGCCGCGCTTTTCTACACAATGGATCCCCTACGTCAAGCAACTCTCCAGCATTCTTTATCAGCTGAAAGACGCCTTTCATCAAATCATCTATCCAATATGCGAGAGTATAAGCCTTCTGTCAGCAAACTAGCTGTTTTAGCTGATGCAATTATGAACTCATATTTACTTAGTTCTCTACATAAATACTGAGGTGTGGCGATATGTCTGTAGTAGGCAAGTATTTACGCTTAGGAAGGATATTCAGGAGAAGCACAAAGCGTACTGTTATAATAGCGCTTGACCATGGAAGAAGACATGGCCCAATAAAGGGCATAGAGGATCTAAGAGCTACTGTGTCCAAGGTACTTCAAGCTGATGTTGATGCTGTAATGGTCACCATAGGGATGATAAGACATGTATATGATGAAGTTGCAGGCCGAGCAGCACTCATAGCTAGAATTGATGGAACAGGAACCATTAAAGGTCCTGACCCCACTGATGATCGCCTAATAGCCTCTATTGAGAGAGCTATCAAACTTGGTGCTGACGCGGTCTCCATAATGGTATACATAGGCTCTAGAAATGAAGCCGCACTTCTGGAGAAGATGGGCATTGTTGCAGAGAGCTGTGATGAATATGGAATGCCTCTTCTAGCCGAGATAATACCATCTAAGCCATTCATAAAGGAGCCGTATGCTCCAGAGAGCGTAGCCTACTGCTCTAGAATAGGAGCTGAATATGGAGCTGATGTCATAAAGACCTATTATACAGGCGACCCCAAGAGCTTTAGAGAAGTTACCTCTAGGGTTCCAGTTCCAATAGTAGTTCTGGGAGGCCCAAGAAAGGAGACCATAAGAGAGGTTCTCGAGATGGTTAAGGGTTCCATCGAGGGAGGAGGCAGTGGAGTGGCCATAGGCAGGAATGTATTTCAGTTTGATGACCCAACAGCTATGGCCCAAGCCATAGTTGAGATAGTGCATAAAAATAGAGGCGTGAAGGAAGTTATGGAAAGCATTCTTGGCATGAAACAGGGCTAGCTCATGACTTGAAACGCAGGATCTACCCTCCAAGCACCATAGCGTCGGTCCTCAAAAGCCCTTCTAGCGCTTATGATCCAGAGATATTTCATCTCAAAGCCTGGAGCCACTACATTAGGATGATATCCTCTGGGAATGACTACAAGGCTATTCTCCCTCACTATGAACACCTTTGCCTTGTCTAGAGTCTCATATACAAACTGTATTCCAAAACCAGGCGAAGGTAGTTCGTAGAATATGTAGACCTCCTCCATGAGATCGCCATGCTCATGAGGAGGCCAGCTTGACCAGTTCCCTGCCTTCACCCATGTATAGCCAGCAATGAGCCTAGCAGCTTTTATGTTATCGCCAATAACAGTTATCACCTCACGGAAGTAAGTATCCTTTCCAACAGACTTTCTCAGACCAGGATCCCTAAGTACTTCATCTATTCTTATCACCTCAGAGAAAGTCTCTATAGGGCTAGGAGCACAAGCTACTATGGCTCTCACAGAAGTCCTAGCTCTAAAGCTGGCTTTAGCGTCAGGGCCAAGGAATACCACATCATGAACACCTAGGACATAATTCTTCCTCTCGAGGGCTGTCTCAAGACTTCCTTTGAGGATAAAGACTGCACTCTCCTTTTCCTTGAATGTTATTTCCATGGATTCCCCCTCGCCTAAGCTTAGTGAATATACCTCAAGATATTCGAGCTCTGAATTTGCTGGTGATACCAATGGTCTTAGGCCCTTCATATTCCAGTCGATGATTAGATGCTCGATCACCACTATCACCTCATGTCAAGGGATTCAATAGCCGAAAGCTCCCCTCAAGTATGGAGTATATCTCTCTATATCTCTTATATATCTCTTGATAGACTTTGCTCAAGGCTGGATCAGGCTTGTACACCTTGGCTATATGGACCATCTCTTCAGTAGCCTTTTCAATAGAGCTATGTAGCTTGGCTCCTATGGCGGCTAGTATGGCTGCACCTAGGCTCGTAGCTGCTATTATTCTAGGTACAGCTATCTCTCTCCTCAACACACTGGCCTTTATGATGTTCCATAGTTCACTTCTGGCCTCACCACCTGTCATGGTAATCCTCCTTACTTCCACCTTCATTTCCTCCAGTATTTCGAATACCTCAGCATACTGAAGAGCTATGCCCTCAAGTATGGCTCTAATAAAGTGCGCCTTGGTGTGTCCATGAGTTATCCCAATGAATACTCCCTTGGCCATAGGATTGAACTTAGGCGCTCTTGCTCCCCATAGGTAGGGATAGTAGAAGAGACCATCAGCTCCAGGCGATATCTTTGTGGCCATACTGACCATCAGTTCATAAGGCGACTTTCCCTTTCTAGAGGCTTCTTCAACCTCTTTTTCACAGAAGACATCTCTAAACCACCTTAATGAGCCACCTGTGGCATTCACGGTTATTTCATACTCCCAAGTCCTTGGAACGACATGGATACACATCGGGAACCTAGCCTTGGGGTCTGGCCTAGGCTCCTTGAGAGGCACCTCGAAACAAGTCCCTGTGCCTGTCCCTATGTTTATATAGCCTTCAGCTATAGCCCCAGCTCCAAGGGCTTCGCATGGTCTATCTCCACCTCCAATTATGACAGGAATCCCCTTCCTAAGCCCTGTAGCTGATGAAGCCTCTGCTGTGACCTCTCCTACTACATCACAAGAGTTCATGAGTTGAGGAAGGATTGAAATAGGAATTCCCATGTCCTCACATAACTCCTCAGACCACTCCATTTTCCTTATATCTAAGAGCATGGTTCTTGAAGCCATACTATAGTCTGTAGCCATCTCTCCTGTTAGCTTGTACGCTATGAAGTCCTTGCAGAATAATATTTTATGAATTCTGTTGAAGACATGGGGCATCTCCTCTTTAAGCCACAAGAGCCTCAGAGCCGAGTATATATGCTCTATGGGCAATCCCGTAATCTCCAATATCCTAGCTGTTGTCAGCTTCATCTTCACCATGCTGGCTTGTCTCAACGTCCTCCTGTCAAGCCAAATTATGCTTCTGGTTAATATATTCCCTTCAACGTCAAGGGGGACGAAGGCTTCTCTCTGTGATGTAATTGAAACAGCTTCTACATCCTCTGCTCTTATCTTCCTTAATACTTCTCTTAGGCATTCAACTACTGCTCTCCACCAGTCCATGGGATCTTGCTCAGCCCAGTCGATTCTCGGCCGATATATGGGGTAGCTTTTCGCTCTTTCAATCACTAGCTCTCCATCAAGTCCATAGATTGCCACTTTGCATCCTTCAGTGCCCAGGTCTATCCCCATTACGAAAGGAGGCCTCAATATAGCCCCCTCTATATCTGACCCATATATTCTCTATACTCTTTTCCTAATGACATCATATGTTATCATTAGAGATCTGATAATGAAAAGTTACTGCATCATCATACATTACTATACCTGTAATTGTAGCACAAAGTATATAGGTCTCTACAGTGATTTACATGTCAGGCCTCAGGAGGGATAGGTCTGCTGAGAGAGGAGGCGGAAGAGAAACCGTTCATCATAGAACTCCCCATAATGACCAAGTCGTCTCCAAAGAGACTCATATACTTCCTAGCTTTCGAGTCATCACCCTCCTTAAGGCTTCTAGAGGAGTTCATCAGAGGACTTAGGAGGTCAAGAGTTAGGATCCTCAGCCTCTCTGTCACCCGACGAGCCAACTCCATGACGGTAATGGCAATACTCGATTTCAGTGAGAGCTTCATAAGGCCTGAGACCCTGCTACATGGCTTTGGGTCTATGGATGGTATAAAGAGGATTAGTGGGGGAATAAAACGCGCTGGAGAGCTGGCTTCTCCTCCCTTCAAAGTAGAGATAAGAGCTTTGGATGAGAAACTCATGTTCTGGAGAGAGGAATGGTTAAGTGAGGTAGTTATTGAGGTGGACAGGACTCTGGGGACTGGAGGTAAGGCCATACTATATCACCTGGGCTACTCTGAGGGAAGGAGATCCTTGAGAAGGATCTTGAAAGGGCTAGTCTCCTCAAGTCTCCGAGAAATTCTTGATGTAGCTCTTGAAATGCTCAGAGACTTAGGATGGCTATCGGACTATAAGATACTAGATTTGAATGAGGAGAAGCCCTCAGCTACCATTAGGTTATGGGGTCTTGTTGAATGCTGTAGAGGTAGTGGAGGGGCACCTTTCACAAAAGGCTTCTTATCATCAATTATAGAACATACGACCAAGGCAGAAGTATCGTTAACCGAAGTGCGTTGTGTGTCTAGAGGAGATCCTTGGTGTGAATTCACTTTTAAGCCTAGGACTAGGCTAGGAAAGTGAACCATTTTGCGACTTTTTACACTCTTCCTAATAATAGGATAATCAGTCGAGTATATTAAATAGGGCTCTTACTTCTTTTATCACGATGCAGCTCTACACTTTAGTCTTTAACATAGTACTTGCATTGAGCTTCCTATTAAATCCCATGAGCTTCTCTCCAAACATCTCCCACCTTCGCATAGAAGATGGAGCTGGTGATGTCAAAAGCTATACTCTATACTACTTGATAGGAGTTTACGCTAATGTAAGCCACGTGGACGAGTCTCTCGACTTCATTATCCCTCCTAACATCACAGGTCATCTACTCAATCAAACGTCCAGTATCCTTATGATGGAAGGAGACTTCATATTAGTCCATAGTGACGGCATACACGCAGTGCTTCCTCTTAACTTGTCTAGAGGAGCTTTTGGAGTATTTCTAGTCAAGGTGAATCTCTCAGTGATAAAGTTTATTCCGAAGGTCAAAGGCTATAAAGTCTACTTGGATAGTATCCCTGAAGATATCATCAAGGATTATGTACATGAACCTGACCCTATAGTCTTCGCTTTTAGAGAGGAGCTTGCTGAGTACTTAATAAACTATAGCGTCAGAAGGGATGAAGTAGTTCAAATGGCGTACTATCTGGCAACCTATATAATGCACACCTTCATCTACGTGCCAGGCACACTTCCTAGGTCGATAGAAGAGGTTGTCAAGAGTAGGATGGGAGACTGTGACGATCTATCAACTCTCTTCATGGAGCTCATGTGGAGCTACAGAATCCCTTGCCAGCTTGAATATGTCGGCATATTCCTCAAAGGCTCAAGTAAGGATTTGCATATAGGAAAAATGAACTTCCACTTCACGAACATAGGTAGGCACGCTTACGCTCTAGTCTTCATAGGCATGGATTGGCTCCCTGTCGATATAACCTATTGTGAAGAAGACAATGTCTTCTACGCCTCAAGATATATTGAGAAGATTATAGTCTTCGAAAGATCAAAGCTCCCTGTCAACAGAACTGAGGTCGAGGAGTTTCTAGATTTTGCTAGAAGGAACTTTGTGGAGGTGTGGGAGGAGCTATATGACGATGAGGAAGTGGCCATGAGAAGAGCCAAGGAGTTACACGAGAGGTTGCGCTCTCTTGTAGAGGAGAGAGTACGTGACCCTATTCTACCTAAGGAGAGTAAGGATGAAGCACTGGAGCAGTACGACATTTCCGTAATTGAGGATGTTCTCGTAAAGTTAACGTTCATAGTGATAGTTATCTTGATCATAGCCATCTTGATATTCAGAAAGGCCTCTACGAAAGAGGAAATTTAAGAAATAAATATGGATCTCAAGAACCTTACCTCATCTCATCATGCCTACTTCGTGCTCTTAGACAGGGCCTCTATTATGGCTAGGCAGAACTCTGGCAGGTCATCAGGAACCCTGGCTGTGATTATGTTACCATCTCTGACCACAGGCTGGTCTATGAACTCAGCGCCAGCATTTATTAAGTCATCCTTGACAGCCACATAACTCGTCACCTTCCTTCCTTTTACCAAGCCTGCGGATATCAATACTTGTGGCCCATGACATATAGCAGCTATTATTTTGCCCTGCTCATGAGCTCTCCTTATGAAGTCCAATACCTCTGGGATTATTCTAAGGCTATCAGGTGAATAGCCTCCAGGTATGATGACTGCATCTATGTCCTCTGGCTTGACCTCCTCTAGCTTCTTGACGATGTATCTCTCGCCCTCACCAAATACCTCTAAAGGTATGGGCGTTCCATATCTTCCAGTGACAGGCTTCTCAGCAAAAGCTGGTCTTGGGTGAAGTCCTGCTTTCACTGGAACTATTATGACCTCAGCTCCTTCCTCGCTCAATCTGACAAAGGGATATAGTAGCTCCACATCTTCAAATTCATGAGCTGCAAGTATCACTACTTTCTTTCCCTTAAGCTTAGTGCCAGGTCCTACGCGCTTGACAAGCTCAGGCATTTGGATCCTCCTCAAGATCAATTCACACTTGTGGATCTAATTAATTGTTTAGTCTCTTACAACGCAACAAATGAGCTGGAAATAAGGCTATGGCATCAACCTCATGGTTAGCACATCCACAATTCCATCATCCTGAATGAGGAATATGACGCCCGTTCACATCTTATGAAGTCTATACATCATAACGGCCAAGGCTGTGATTAAAGCACAACCTATGTAGGCCAGCTCCTCCTCAATGCTGGCTAGAAGCCCTCCTATCGTAGGCCCTATGAAGAAGCCTATCCCTATAAAGAATTCGAAGAGCCCCGTCATTACCTCTCTAGCCATTCTCCCCTCGGAGAGAACTTGCCTCAGAACTGTTGCATACACTAGCCCAAGGCCCACGCCCAATGCAGCTGAAGCAATAATCACATGTATGGGCTTTCTAGTCAGGACAGGTACTATCACTGCTACGGGCAAGACGAGAAATATATTCTCTAATTGCTTCTCATTGAGAGCTTTACTCATCCTCTCAAGCAGTATGAAGGTGAGTGTCCTCATTGACATGAGTGTGAAGAGGCAGAGGCCTATGATGAAGTCCTCATACCCCCAAGTCTTCATATGAGCAGGAGTGAGAGCGAGCCATAATCCCATACATACATAGCTGACTACCAGCAATGTCCAACCATGCCACAGAGACCTAAGTCCCATAGCTAAGCCCTTAAGGCCCAGCTTCTCCATCTCTCGTGTTCGATCTGAAGAAATCTTCAGTTTTGTCAGGGGAAGTAGATAAGCCATTACCACCGTCATGTATATGAGGAGATAGATAGGAGGCTCGATTTTCAGGAGAACGGCTATGAGCATGCTTCCTACTATCGCTCCACTGCTCCATGCAGTACTGAACTTAGGAACCATGGACTCTACACCCAGAAGCTCTGCCAACACAGTCTCTACAAAGGGCCAGAACAATCCCCAGGCCATCCCTTCAATGGCTCTGCCAATCATCAGTTGATAGGGGTTTGTAGCTACTAGATACGTCAGCAGAGCGATGGTGTATGAGGCAAGAGCATACATCAATGCCTTCTTGCGCCCTATCATCTTTGATACATAGAAGGCTGATAAGGTCATTACAGCATAAGTAAACGAGCTCATCCCTCCTATAAGCCCTATTTCAACCTGTGTGGCTTTCATTTTAAGAGCTCTTATCACCATTACAGGACCTAGTGAAGTGCCTATGAGGGACATCACAAAGCAGGCCGTTAGCAGGAGAAGAGTCATGATCGTAGAGTTAGCTGAGGAGGTATAAAAACCAGACTGCAAATAGGCATCGTCTACATGAAGCCTACGCCTTTGACTCCATGCCTTCTGATCCATCTCTCAGTCTTCTTGGTCTGCCATATGGAGATCAAGATCATGACAGAAGTTATGGTGATGCATGAGACTATAAGCTCAGGCCTCATCATGAAGCTGCTTGAGATGCCTCTCTTCATAAGCTGCATAGGGGCTACGTAGGGTATGAAGACTATGAAGAGCCTGAGAGCCTCTGGCAGCCCTTCAAGAGGCACTACGAGAAGCCCCATTACTGCGAAGTTGAGTATGTCGAGGAAACTATGAGGAATACTAGTCCTCATGGATATAGAGGCTAGAGTCACTCCATAGGCTACTCCTTGAATGGCCATGAATATAAGCCCTAGGATTAACATCCATGGCTCATTCAGCATAAACATGCTAACCCCGAACATCTCACCCATGAGCATGGACATGAACAGCAACGTGCACGTCAAGACGATAGTGCTTGGTATTAAGCGGCCTATAACTACTTTGAAGGGCGAAACCCCTCTGAGCAAATGCTCCTCAACCATGCCTATGGCCGTGAAGTAGCTGACCCATCCGCCTATCAGCATAGAGCACTGCGAGATGATAGTCCATCCAACTATGATCCAGAAGGCTACCTTACACATCTGAGGCATGAGCTCTTGAGGTATGAATAGGAGTACGCCTAGAATGAATACCAAGATCCAGAGAACTTCAGTTAGCACAAAGCTGAGGAATGATAGTCTAAGTCTCCAGAGCCTTATGAAGTGAAGCCAGACTATGGCTCTCCACTTGCTCATCACAGAGCCCCCTTCTTCAGAGCTCTTCTCTCGCCAACTCCTATGAACGAATAAGCTACTAGATTGTAGAACATGGCCATCCCTAGTAAAATACCCATCAGGAATATAATCTGTGCAAATCTCGGAGAGCCCATTAAGGCTGAGAGCCTTGCTAACTCTATGGTGTATGTGGAGGGAAGCGCCCATGCTATTAGCTGAGCCCAGTACGGCAGGAGAGCAACTGGGTAGAAAGCGCCTGAGAATAGGAGTATTAAAGGATTAAGCCAGCTCAGAAGGTTGCTCTCCTCTTCTCCCGTAACCATGAAGACTATTGCAAAGAGGGCAGAGAATCCAAGCAGAGGCAACATGCCCAACGTAAGCGCTAGCACCATGACTCCTAGCTTGAAGATACCTTGTTTAATACCTTCAACAAGGAATATAAGAGGTATAAACTCCAGAAGCTGGAACATGGTCAAGAATAGGTACCTTGGAATATAGGATAGTATCAAAGTCATGGAGATCCTATGAGGCGCGACTATTACATAGGGCAATGCGCCTATCCACTTAAGGAATAGTACGTTTCCACCCACATCCCACATGATGCCCAGACACGCCATTACTACCACTGTGGAGGCTACGAAGTAGGTTATTGGATTTACCTTAAGCCCAATGTTCCTCTGAAAGGCCTCTGAACTGCCGAATATGAATCCCATACCCAACACGAGGCCTAACATCAGGTAAGGCCATAACATCATGGATATGAATGAGGCTCTATTGTTCTTGAGCCAGTACAGGTCAAGCATGATCCCTGACTTCATTAAAGTCAGAAAACGTCCCATTAAAATCCACCTCTTCCTGTCAACTTTATGAAGACATCCTCTAGGCTGGGCTCCTTTACATCAACTCTCCTGACCTTACATTTGTAATCATGTAGAAGCCTTAGAGCTAGAGCAGTTACTTCATCCACTTCCTCAGAGGGAGCCACTATCTTCAACTTATGCATCTCCTCTCCATGCAGTAGGGTACAAGGACATCCTGTGGCACTTCTGATCTTCTCCAACAGCTCTGAAGATGATATTTTCGCAGGCAAGATCAGACCTATCTCTAATGATACATCCTCTGCTACTTTCTTCTTAAGGCCTTTCACAGTATCTACTGCCAGTATGAGCCCTTCATTGATAATAGCCACTCGATCACATATTATCTCGGCTTCAAACATGTTGTGAGTTGTCACAAGCACAGTTTTACCTTGCTCATGAGCTAGTCTTACCAATAACTCCCTAAGAGATCTAGCCGAGGGAGGGTCAAGGCCCAAAGTGGGCTCATCAAGTATAAGTACAGGGGGGTCAGTGAGTAGAGCTCTTGCAAGGCTTAACCTCGCCTTCATGCCCAGGGAGTACTCCTCATACAGCTTGTCCGAGGCTCCTAGATCATCAAGCCCTAGCATCTTGAGGAGCTCGTTAACTCTCCTCTCAAGAGCTTGACCATCAAGCCCATATAGCATCCCAAAGTACTTTAGGTTCTCTCTACCAGTGAGCTTCCAAAAGAAGCCCTTCTCAACAGTCAAGGATACTCCTATCACCTTCCTAACCTCGTTCGCCTCCTCCACTACGTCGTATCCCATGACTCTTGCAGTGCCTTGGTCAGGAAGCAGTAGAGTAGCGAGAATCTTGACGGTAGTGGTCTTTCCTGCACCGTTAGGACCTAGTAGCCCAAATACCTCACCCTTTCTAACATTGAAGGATATCCCTTTGAGAGCCTCTACTACCCTCCTCCTTCTCCTGAAGAGCCCTATCCTTTCATAGGTCATATATCTCTTGACAAGCCCTATAGCCTCTATAGCTATGTTCGTATTCATGTCTCGCCATCACCTCTATGGTAGGCTTTCTAAGACTGTTATAAGGTTGGTTGTATAATGATATCTATATACCTATAATATAAATTTTATACAGTTAGTCTCCATGATTGACTAATCTAGCTCTACCCTCAGCATAACATCCACCTAGTGGCTTCTCCCTTGTTTACATAGCAATTCTTATCAGCCCATAGGTATTAAACTATTCAGGTGGGTCAAGTGGAGATTGTAAAATTACTACTTGACTGTCATAAACTCCTCCTCTCGATAGCTGATAAAGCTCGTAACTCGGAGCTAGCTAAGTCAAAGGCTTTTGAATACATAATAGAGGCTAATGAGAAGATAGCCTCGGCACTGACGAGGCTTAGAATGGAAGGTCTACTAGACCCAGAGGACATTAAGCTACTTGAGGAGGCCATGGAGAGTATTATACGATGATGGAAAGGCCAATGAAAAGTCTTATTTACTTAGCCTAGGCTGGGGTCGAGGAGTACCTTGAGGAGGGGTCTTTAACATTGATGACGCACATTCGTGAGAAGACGCGCATCAACAGTAATGAATTAATTCTCATACGTTATGGGAATCTTCACGTAGGACTGCACAAGGCTCAATAGCATGAGGAGAAGGTGACAGGTAGCAAGTGAGCTTTGCTTAAGCTACATGTACATGAGCAGCTGGAAGATGGTGCACTCCTATATTGAGCGGAATCATGTAAAAGCTTAGAGTTAATAGGCTCTATTTCGCTAGTTATTTGGAAGGATCGATACCATGTCGAAGGGAGAGATTAAAATCTTTAGAGGATATGTCGATGCTGAACTCAACAAGGCTCTCAGCTATGATATAGTCGTAGTAGTCGATGTGCTAAGAGCTGGTACTACTGTCGTCACTGCTCTAGCCAATGGTGCTCTGAAGGTCATACCTGTCGAGAGCTTGGAGAAGTGCAGGTCTATGACAGGATGCATACTCTGTGGTGAAGAAAACTCCTTCAAGATAAAGGGCTTTCACTTGGGCAATTCTCCTCTTGAATACGTATACAACAAGCTCATAAAGGGAAAAGTACTCGTTCTGAAGACTACGAACTTCTCCTCCATAGCAAGCAAGTGCTTGGCGAGACACAAGAATGTCATCATAGGAGCCTTTATCAACTTCAACGCTGTAGCCGATACAATAGGCGAACTCTATAGGAAAGGTGCTAAGATAGCTTTCATAGAGTGTGGAAATAGAGGTAAGGAGAGCTTTGAGGATAGGCTCTTCTGCGAGTTTCTAGAGCATTATGTGAAGAGCAGCACTCTACCTATTCGAAACAGTCTCGAGATAATTAACATGGTCATGGCTGCAAGTGATCATGCCAAGGAGCTAGCTAATAAAGGATTTCTAGAGGACATAGGCTTCTCACTAACTCTGAGCATCTACGAAGTCGTGCCTTGGGGAAGGAATGATGGCTTCGTAGTTCCTAAGTAGAGGACTCTTTCCTACTCCTCCAGCACCACTACATCTTTCACACTAAGCCTCTTAAGCTTCTCAACCTCTTCTCTATCCGTGGTCAGCATAGTTCCTTTGCTTAGCTCCACTACGGTGACTTTTACATCATATACTTCTTTGAGCATATTCTGCACTGTAAAGGCCAGCTCGCTTGGGACTTTAGCCGAGTAGCTACGCACTAGCTCCGCTATGGCGTCTACTATAGTTTCGCTCTCCTCTCTTGAGTGAAGAACTGCATCTGCGAAGACAAGCTCGGGAGGCAAGATCTCTGCCAACTTCATATAGTGCGCAGGATCATCTACCTCGATTCTATCTCTCTCAGAACTGAGCTCCAGCCCTAGGTATGATAGCACTCGTGAAGCTCCTTCAGGATTTAGATTCTTTACCCATCCCCTTCCTCTTAGCCTTCTCTGAGCTTTCTCTGGGATCTTGAGATAGATGTATATATTTACACCACCATATCTTCTTTTTCCTACTTTTTCATCAGCTATCTTGAACCCTTCTTCCTCAACTATTTTAACTATTCTTTTTAATAACTTCTCTAGCAAGGGTATATTTTCATCTGTGTATGCTGTAAGTCTCACCATGACCGTACTCTTCTTGAATTCCTCTCTTACTTCCTCGCTCATATAGCTAAGATTCATATTAGCATTCTCTTAAATATTTTGACCTAACCACTCCATGGCATTGAGCTAAATTAGGCATATAAGGTCACAACATTATTCATCAGAACACTAGGGATGTTTCAAGCTCCTAGAAATTGATCAGCCTTATGCTGGACATGACTGCATCTTCAAGTAAGGCGCCCTCTTTCCTCTTCCATTCTATCAGGTCAGGATAAGTACACTATTATGTCATCATAGTCCTTCGTCTAAGCCTAAGGTGGAAAAGCACTACTCTGAACCATATACTCATCACTATGGTCTCAGAGCCTATCCTCACCATGAAAAGGTGAGAATGCAAAAATGGAATATTCAGACCTCTACAGGATCTATCTTGCGCATCTTAACTGTATCTATTAGTCCCTTGTCGGATAGCCTCAGCTCTGGCAGCACTGTTAAAGCCAGAAGAGAGAACGTCATGAAAGGCGAAGGTAGCTCACAGCCCAGCTCTCTCAAGGCCTTGCCAAGTCTCTTGACCTTTTCTGCCACCACTTCTATAGGCTCATCAGACATGAGCCCTGCTATGGGTAGCTCTACGAGTGCATTCACTTTTCCATCACTTACCACTATCATACCTCCACCGACTTCTGCGAGCTTGTTCACTGCAAGAGCCATATCCTCTCTTGAAGTACCTATCACTACTATGTTGTGGCTATCATGAGCTACTGAGGAAGCAAAAGCTCCTCTTCTTATGCCTGTTCCCTTGACGAATCCCAGTCCTATATTGCCTGTAGCGTGATGCCTCTCTATGACAGCTGCTAGTATAACATCTTTATCGATCGAGGGCTCAGCCACGTAGTTCTTCACAGGAACCTCCTCAACTACATGTCTTGTCAGAGTCTTAGCTGGGATCACCTCGATGACATGAGCTTTTACAAGGCCTTCCCTTATCTTCACTCTAAGCTCTAGGTCTCTGGGCTCTATCTTCTTCTTCAGATTAATGGTTCTCCTAGCCCTCTCTGGGTATGTGTAAGGCTTGAACTCCACTGTGATCTTTCCACTTCTAGCTACGACCTTCCCATCAGCTATCACTGTATCCACCTTGACTTTCGTTAAGTCATCTAGGACTACTATGTCTGCGTATCTTGGAGGAGCTATTCCTCCTATGTCTAAGTCAACGCCATAGTAGACTGCGGTGTTGACTGTAGCCATCTGGATAGCTCTAACTGGGTCTGCTCCCTCCTCGATGGCTCTTCTTATGACGTAATCCATATGGCCTTCATAGAGAATATCGTCAGCATGTCTATCATCAGTAGCGAGGAGTACTCTCCTATGATCAGCCTTTCTCTCAGTGATCATCTTTATAACATCCTTCACATCCCTCCAAGCTGAGCCCTCTCTTATTATTGTCCATATCCCCATTCTTAGCTTCTCGATAGCGTTTTCCCATCGAGTGTTCTCATGGCATGATGATACTCCTGAAGCTGCATAAGCAGCCAGCTCCTTATCCATTAGCTCAGGAGCATGGCCTGTAGCCACTTTGCCTGCTTTAAGAGTAGCCTTTATCTTCCTCATGACCTCTGGATCACACATGACCACTCCTGGGAAGTTCATCATCTCTCCAAGTGAATGTATGTATTCCTCGGCGATGAGTCTCTCAACTTCATCAGCATCTATGACGGCACCAGCTGTTTCAAATTCAGGAGATGAAGCTGGAACACATGATGGCAGCTGGAGATAGACCTTAAGAGGAACATGTTTTGCCTCCTCTGCCAATAGTTTAACGCCATATGACCCCAGGACATTAGCTATCTCATGAGGATCAGCGAAGATGGCTGTTGTACCATGGGGAAGAATGCCTCTGGCGAACTGAGTCAAGGTTAGCATACTGCTCTCTATATGGACATGAGCATCCAAGAATCCTGGAGCTACATACTTACCTTTAGCGTCCAGAACTTCAGTCTTATCTCCTATGGTATGAGAAGCATCCTTGCCAACATAAGCTATTCGATCACCTCTTACTGCTATGTCTATCTTGTCTAATATCTCGCCTGAATACACATTTACAAGAGTGCAATTCTTTATGACCAAATCAGCCTTCTCAATCCCCTTGGCTGTTCTTATGAGGCTTTCACAAACCTCCCATATCCTGCTTCTAGGCATGAAACTCCCTCAATATATTTATGTTAACTATCAATTTTTATATCTTTGATTTTTAACATGATTACGTATATATGATCACATCTACATGACCTCTCCTATCAAGCTCCACTAAGGCATCATATAATCAGTCCCTTAGTGGTATAGGTAGTATTCCGCTCTCTTCATGTCCACCTGTACTAGGATACCATCATGAACACAGCAAGACAGTATACATTTCTCATGTAACCATAAATATTGCCTATATCCATAACATATTTACCAAGATCCATGATGCCGCTCGTATATGAGCATAGGGTTTAGTGAAATTTTACACATGAAATATTTTTAATAATTAGTAGATATGCTTCTAATTAGCACCTAGAGACCCTTCTGACAAAGTTTAAAAATGACTATAGTCATACTTTAGAAACGGGGATGTTGGAAATGGCATCTCGTGCTCCTGCTAGAGTCTGGGCCTATGTTCTCATAGCCGTCATCGTTACTGCTATAGTAGTGGGCGGCGCGATGTACTTCTTGTTGCGACCAGCCCCTCCAGCTCCTCCACCACCCAAGAAGGAGTTGATAATATATCACTGGTGGACTGCTGGCGGTGAGAAGGAGGCTATAGATGCTGTATTCGCTATATTTAAGGAGAGAGTCCCTGAGGTAGTGATCTCTGAGAATCCAATCGCCGGTGGAGCTGGCGCTGTAATGAAGCCCGTCATATGGCAGCTACTAGCTGCTGGAACGCCTCCAGACACCTTCCAGGTGCACGCTGGTGGTGAGCTCAAGGAGTATGTTGATGCTGGCTATCTAGAGCCAGTTGACGATATTTGGGAGGAGCTTGGCCTTGAAGAGGTAATTCCAGATACCCTGAAGGCCATATGTAAGTTCGGAGACCACTACTATGCAGTTCCCATAAACGTGCACAGGTCCAACATCCTATGGTACAACCCCACGATATTCAAGGAGCTAGGCATAATTGAGAAGTTCGGTGATCCAAGGGAATGGGACCTAAAGACCTTCATTGAGGTAGCTAGGTATATAAAGGCGAAGAGACCTGATATATCGCCCGTAGCCGTTGCTACGAGAAACAAGTGGCCATTGACACATCTCTTCGAAGTACTACTGCTTCTACATGGAGGCCCTGAAGTACATGTGAAGTTCTGGGCAGGAATGTTCAACTACAAGGATCCTGCTGACCCTGTATGGAAGGCTGTTAGAGAGGTTCTAGTAGCCATAGGCACTCTAGCCAAGGAGGGATTATTCAACCCAGACCACCCAGAGCTAACATGGGATGAGGCCGCAGCCAAGGTTATGAAGGGAGAGTGCGCAATGTACATCATGGGCGACTGGGTCGCTGGATACTACATGGCTGTTGAGGCTAAGTACGGTGAGGAGTGGTCTGGTGCCCCATTCCCAAAGAAGGTGTTCATACTACTATCCGACTGCTTCAACCTACCCAAGGGCGCTCCACACCCTGATATCGCTGCTGAGTGGCTGAGGGTAGTGGGCTCAGCTGAGGCCCAGGAGAAGTTCAACGTCATAAAGGGCTCCATTACAGCTAGGATCGATGTAAAGCCTGAGTATCCAGACCCATATAGGCCTGAGACAGCTGAGGACTTTGTCAAGTCATCACTAGTCCCAAGCCCTGTTCATGGTGGTCTCTCGAAGGAGGCCTTTGTAACTGAGATGCACGATATATTGACCTACATGGTCACTGCTATAGAGAGAGGGGTTGAGGTAGAATCAGCAGTTGATTCAGCCATAGCACAGATCATGGGAGCCATTGAGAGGACTGGACTACCTGAGTTCTGGACTGGCTACACAATAGAATACTTCATAACGAAGAGGTAGGCGTATATGCGCCTACCAAGAAGATATAAAATAATTCAATTTTTAATATTTTTAGGCCCTATATTAACGATAACTGTCCTCTTGTACGCCATGATAGCTTGGTGCACTTACATCTCCATGAGTGATTGGAGAAGTGCTGCCATCTCTCTTCGCTTTGTTGGCTTTAGAAACTATGCTGATGTGGTTTCAACAGAGCGCTTTCTCGTATCCTTAATAAACAATATCCAGTGGATGATACTCTTCATGATACCTACAACTTTCCTTGGCCTTGTGCTAGCATACCTCATAATCATGACGGGAAAGGAGACTTTATTCAGAACAATATTCCTCCTATCCACAGCTATATCCATGACAGTAGCAGGTACTTTATGGGTATGGATGTACGCAAGTGAAGGTGCTCTAAATACTTTATTCAAGATGCTAGGGCTTAATTTCCTAGTAAGACCATGGATCTCTGACCCCAGTACAGCACTCTATGCTCTAATATTCGTGACCATATGGCAGTACTTAGGCTTCTCAATAATAGTGTTTGAAGCTGCCATAAAGGGCATTGATCGTGCAATAGTTGAAGCAGCTGTAGTCGACGGAGCCTCTGGCCTCACCTTATTCTTCCGTATAATACTTCCTCAGGTAAAGCACGCCTTCCTAATTGTAGTGCCACTCCTTGTACTGGCTGCACTCAAGGTGTTCGATGTAGTCTATGTGATGACGCGTGGAGGTCCAGGCCTCTCCACCTACGTCTTGGCGTACTTCATGTGGGTTAAAGCTTTCTGGGAACGCTTTATGGCTGATGGAGCTGCGATAGCTATAATAATCCTCCTACTGTCTCTTGTCGTAGTAATACCATATGCTTGGTATGCTCTTAAGAGGTGGTTTGGATGAAATCCTTCCTCATTAGAGCTATGAAAGCCCTTCATGAGCCACGTAAAGCAGTTCTTAAGCTTTTAAGCAACTTCAAGGTGAAATTGATAGTAGTCTATCTGCTTCTTGGAATCATGTGCTTCTTCTGGCTTATGCCCTTCTATGTAGCCATAGTGACTTCCCTCAAAACTCACCGAGAGACATATACAACCAATGTCCTACAGCCCCCTTCTCAAGTGTACATCGGAGCATGGATTGAAGCATGGAAAAGAGTCTCAATACCCTTCTTCAATAGCATCCTAGTATCCATAGTCTCCACCGTAGCATGCGTGTTAATAGGAGCTCTAGGTGGTTACTATCTTGCCCGTTTCAGGTTCAGAGGAGCTGAGCAACTCTTCTTCCTCATAGCTATTGCTGCCTTCATACCCTACCAGGTGTTGCTAATACCAATGACCATGCTGTTGGCCTCGCTTGGCCTCTTCGGCACTCATCTAGGCCTAATACTAGCATACATCATGCTGTTCAGTCCATGGGCAGCTCTAATATCGTCCGCCTTCTTCCTAGCCATACCCAAGGACTTTGAGGAAGCAGCCTTTGTAGATGGAGCTTCTCCTCTTCAGACTTTCTTCAAAGTAGTGCTACCGATAGCATTACCAGGAATACTCTCAACAACCATAATAATATTCATGAACGTCTGGAATGAGTTCTTCTTCGCAGTATCACTCATAACAAATCCTGCACTTAGAACAATACAGCCAGAGATAGCCAATCTCAGAGGAACCACAACTGTTGCATGGAACACCCTCATGGCGGGCTCAATAATCGGTACCTTGCCACCGACCATAATTTGCCTTATGCTGGGCAGGTACTTCATACGAGGTCTCCTAGCTGGCACTCTCAAAGGCTAAATGATGACAACCATGCGATGAGCTATGCCTGGGATGGCCTAAGATCGCTATCCCTATCTCTCCTCAATACTTTTCCTGGTCTTGCCCCTGTGAGCTCTCCCTCCTTAACTACAAGGACTCCATTGACCAGAACATACTCTATTCCTCTAGGCTTCCTTCTGGGCTCAATAAGATCTCCCTGGTCTCTAAGCTCTTCCAGGTCAAAGATCACTATATCAGCATAGGCCCTCTCCTTTACTATTCCTCTCTCTAGGAGATGCATTCTCTTGGCAGGAAGAGACGTTATCTTCATTATAGCTTCTTCAAGGCTAAGTAGTCTCAGTTCCTTTACATACCTCCTTATGAAATAGGGGAATACTCCGTAAGTATTTGGATGCGGTAGGAAATATGGAGGCGCCTTAAGCTCCCACTTGAAGTCTAAGGTAAAGGTATCACTGCATATCATTGAGTCTTTATACTTCACGAACTCCATGACCTCGGCCTCACTAACATAGTTGATATAGGTTCCTTTTATGTCTGGGTCGTCCATTATTAGGTCAAAAAGTGTATCAAGAGAATCCTTACCCAGCTCCTTGGCTATGGATGCTATGCTCCTTCCACGCCATCTCTCGTCCTTTGAATCGATTATCACAAGCCTGTCAGCCCAGTAGGGGTCATGTCTTGGATTAATATACCACCACTTACCCCTCAGTATAGCCTCCTTTATCTCCTGCCTAACCTCAGGTATCCTAAGAGCCTTAGCTAAAGCCTCTCTAGAGCCATGCTCTCTAGCCCAAGGAGCTAAGATGCCAGCTAGATAACTAAATGTGAACACGCCTCCACTAGTAGTCGGTATGACATCAAATTGTATGTCAAGTCCCTCCTTCCTGGCCTCTTCAAGAACCTTGATAGTAACTCTGGTTGCTACAGAGGCCAGGCCAGGTGGCGGAGGAGGACGTATTGTATAGCCTGACATGATATGTGATATCTGCACTGCCACTTTTGCTCTTCTTCCTATCTCTATGGCTTCCAAAATGCCCTTGATCTTCTCAGGGGGCTGTAGCTCAGGCCTTTCCTTCCTCACTCCTGTTCTTCTCCAGTGTGTTGCATATATGCCTCCATACTTAGAGACTACCTTAGCCAGTTCGACTATTTCCTCAATATCAGCATATGCTCCTGGCTCGTAGTCAAGTCCTGTGCTCATACCAAAAGCACCTGCCCTCATGGCTTCTTCAATCAACATCTTCATTTCATACAACTCCTTTTCCCTAGCCTTTCTTCTATAGTCAGGCCCCATGACCTGAGCTCTTACAGTATTATGGCCTACTAAAGGCACATAGTTCACTGAAATGCCCTTCTCCTCAAGCCACATGAGGTAGTCGCCAAAGCTCCTCCAAGTAACCTCAATTCCATATCTTTTCCTGACCTCTTCTATGAAATCATCCAAGGGAATTATTATCTCAGGATAGTACTTGAAGGGCCTTATCTCATGCCACCAATCAAGCTCCCAGAATGATAGAAGCCACCACTTCCTAAGAGGGGCTGGTGAAAATCCACAATTTCCTCCCACTATGGTGGTTACACCCTGCAGTACAAGGCTTGGCGCATGGGGATATAGCCATAATGTTTCATCAGCGTGGGAATGTATGTCTATGAATCCTGGAGCTACTATTAGCCCTCTAGCGTCTATTACTATCTCAGCGTCGCCCTTTATCTCGCCTATGCATATTATTCTATTCTCCTTGATGGCTATAGAGCCTTTAAAGGGCTTTCTTCCAGTGCCATCGACTATAGTGCCATTCTTTACTACTATGTCGTACTTACTCATCGCTATAGAGTGAAATAGGTCTTTCAATTTAAGCTTAGTTGGCAAGACTTGGCTTGGGGTGAGTGAAGCATGTATCAAAGAGCTCTATATCCTGGGCGTTTTCAGCCAGTCCATAAAGGTCATCTTCACGCCATTAAGTATGCGCTATCGAAAGCCAGGGAGTTGATAATAGCAGTTACAGCATCTCAGTTCTGCTACACTCCTGAAGATCCGTTTACAGCTGGCGAGAGAATATACATGTTAAGGTTAGCCATCGGAGACCTCTACGATAAATGCTACATAGTGCCCATACCTAATATAACCAATAATAGGCTTTGGCCTCATCATGTTGCATGTCTAGTCCCTGAATTCGATGTTGTCTTTACTAACAATGACCTTGTCAGGCTACTCTTTGAAAGTGCAGGCTATAAGGTTGAGAACATACCCTGGCTAGACAAGAACACGTATTCTGGGAGGAACATAAGAGTCCTTATGGCTGAAGGCAAGGCATGGGAAGAGCTAGTTCCCAGGCCTGTGGCCGAGTATCTGGCAAAAATAGGCGCTGAGAGGAGGCTGAGGATATTGTTCAGAGCCGAGAGAGCTAGACTTCCCACAGAGTAACAGCATGGCTTACTGCACCTTAGACAAAGGCTGGAGAAGTAGCTAAGCTCGTGGTCATGGTTAGGTTTAAATCCTCTGCCTCATCTATCAACACTGTGATGAAGGCAGAGATTGTAACAATAGGTACAGAGCTGGTCATAGGGCTTATAGTAGACACCAATGCAGCGTGGCTAGCTCGTCGCCTTACATCACTTGGTTTTAGAATCACGAGAATAGTCACTGTCAGAGATGACCTGGATGAAATAGTTTCAGCTCTACGAGAGGCTCTTGGAAGAGCTGATTTAGTGATAACGACTGGAGGCCTTGGTCCTACTGAGGACGACATGACCTCCATGGCGGTAGCTAGGGCATTCAACCTGGAAGTTGTACTGAATGAGGAGGCAAAGAAGATGGTGGCTGAGGCGTACGAGAAGCTGTGGAGAGAAGGCAGAGTAAGCTCACCTAAGTTAACACAGGCCAGGCTCAAGATGGCTATGCTGCCTAGAGGAGCCACTCCAATAAGGAACAGAGTAGGCTCAGCTCCTGGCATACTCCTCAAAGTTAACGGTAAGCATGTAATATGCCTGCCTGGTGTTCCCGAGGAGATGAAGGCTATGTTCGAGGACCTGACCAATATGCTGAAAAGCCTTGTAGGCAGAAAGGCTTCCCTCTCCATGAGGTTAACCACCACAGGTACAGATGAGTCTACTTTAGCTGGCATAATATCAGAGCTTAGTAGAGAACATCCTGAAGCCTATATAAAATCCCATGCCCGTCATGGAGGAGGAGTAGATATAAGCATCACTGTTCATGCTGGTAGTCTTGATGAATGTGAGATCCTGCTCAGACGCATTATCAAATCGCTTGAAACTAGGCTCAAAGACTTAGGTGTGAGGATAGTCAACAAGTCCACCTTATCATCAAGGTAGCCCTGAAGAATCACGCCCAGCAATGCTGAGTAAACCTTAAGCTGAATCGACTTGGTTAGGACTATGGATCCAGGACGCCGCCGCTGGCGGAGGATGAATGGAGGAGACTTGCCCCCCGCTCCATCGCTACACTATTCCTCATGAAGAAGTTTATCAGTCCTCTTGAGTGCTCGACAGGGCTGTGGCCATTAGTATCAGTAAGGCACCAGCGCTTTGTATGGGTGTAAGGTACTCATGAAGAACTGCACAAGCTATGAGAGCTGCAACCACGGGTTCAAGAAGGAATATTAAGGCAGCTACCGCTGGGCTTACGGATCTTTGACCATAGACCTGTAGTGCAAAAGCCACATCACCACATACGAGTCCAAGGTAGGCTAAAGAGATCAATGCAGTGCCTGCTACTGTGAACTCTCCGTAGATTACAAGATCAGGAATAATGAATGCCATGCTTGGAAGGAATTCAAAGAAGGTAAATACCAGAGGATCTCCATGGCTCCACATGCCTACTATGATCACTTGCATAGCCCATGCAAAGGCACTTAATAACACCAGCACATCTCCTATGTTCAGACCTCCACTAGGACTAGTTAGAAGATAGAGTCCTATCATGGCTAATGTCAACGAAGTAGCTAACCTGAGACCATACCTACGCTCTATCAGTCCTTGATAGGCATGTACGAACACTACGTTGAGTCCTGTTATGAAGGCTGAGTTAGAGGCTGTTGTGTATGCAGTGCCCCATCCTTGAAGCCATATTCCAAGGGAGTAGGCAAGGCCTGCAATTAGCCCTCCTTTGATAGTGGACATGTCTATTCCTCCTCGTTGCCTGTAGTATGCCACATAAGGTAGAAGCCCTAGCAGAGCTATGGAAGCTCTTGTCCAAGTATATCGATACTCATTAACAATATTCATCACTATTTTTATTACGGGAAAGGAGGAGCCCCAAAGTATGGTCGTGCCAAGCAACGCCATCAGAGATGTAGTCTTCTTGCTACTCTTTATTCTCATGCTCACATCCTCTCTCAATCTAGTGCAGCTATGTAGTTACAAAGGCTCTTTAGCTGAACTCCACCTTCAGCTGACTGTTTACTCATCATCTATTAGCCATGGGCTCTCATCATAGCTGTAGAGCAGATAGTGAGGATAATTTTTAACCCTTTCTAGGCGATAGGCCATCTGAAGCATATGAGAGGCTACAGATATCCTCTATGATTCATGGCATAACCATGTGCCGATGATGACCCCGCTCCCATGGCTGATGACAGGGATGATGCATACCGAGCCGGCGCTGAGGCGATAACTCACCTCAGCTCACAGCCGCGCTTGATGATGTACTTCATGGTGAATCACCTCAAGAAAATGTATTTATGACTCTTGCTAAACCTTCAATTAGGTGATGAAGTTCGCTAGGGCTGAGGAGGTGATGAGCTGCTTTTAGTCTGATGAAAAATTCTTCCATGCTTACAATGAACGCCACGAAGTTTAATGAACTCTCATCCTTTCTACTATGTACTTGTAAACTGGTATCTGCCATGCATAATCCTCGCCTATACCAAGCTCTGGACACGGCGGTGGTGTATAGCCTAAGCATGGTCTTACAATTGGTGTTATGAGGTTATTCTCTATCAGAGCTCTTCTCAGCTGCGGTAATTCTTGGACAGCATCCACATTCGTTACCACGGTCTTCAAAAACCTCCTTTCACTCTTATCTAGCTGCCTAATGATTATCCTCAGACTGATCTCTACTTCCTTGATCCACTCATCAATTTTCCACTTCCTTCTCCATAGCTCTACGATGCTTCTTGGGTTTCCTCCTGTCAGTCTCCATACATCATCCCACACTTTCTGTGGTGCGTTTAGCTTCGCAAGTAGCTCGTGAGTAGAATCCTTATCAAGATTCCATATCTGTCTGAGCCTTACGTAGTTGTGCTTAGCAACTATGGCGCATGAAGCTCCTTCACTAGTAGTTGCTATTATGGATACAGAGCTAGCTTTTAGAGCGTAAAGCTCCTCTAGCAGAGTCAATAAGTTCTTGGTGTATATCTCAATCATATCTATGCCTAGAGGTCTCGCTATGTCGTCCAGGAGGATAACCACTTTCCTCCCTTTAACTTCATGTTCCCCTAGCCTTGAAGCCAACTTCGTGATTATAAGGGAGGCAGCTCTTCCCACAGGTCCACCTATCTCCTTCACAAGCTCAGCCATGATTTCAAGGACTCTTGGAGGAGCTAAGATAGCTTTTCTAAGATCCTCTGCTGATTGCGCATCCACATACACCACGAAGTAGTCTTCCTCTCCTCTAATTCTAGCTAGGACTTCCTTCAGGAGCCTTGTCTTACCACATCCCTCCGGGCCGAATAAGTATAACACAGGATAATATCCCTCATCAACAATCTTGAGCAGGATGCTAAGCTCGCCCTCTCTATTCACGAAGGGAGGCTCATATGGAGTTGTCACTGAACATCCCTGCTCGAAGTTTTATAGAAGCCTGCCAACTATTGAATGTTACCTACCGTTCAAACCCTATACGCCTTGTGATAAGTATCTAATGAAGATGGAGACTAACGTCTGATAGCCTTTGGCCATGCACTATCCTTTGCAACATTTAATATTCTTCGGAGTCTAGATTCTTGAGAGGACTGAGCATGTATAAGAAGCTCCCATATGATGTCTACTTTGATAAGGTATATGGAGGATGGCTGGGGAAGTGCATTGGAGGAGCCATAGGAGCTCAAGTTGAGGGACGTAAAGAGCTTCATAACTTCACTGAGGAGACAGCCTTCCCTAAAGAATGGCCTCCTAATGATGACCTAGATCTTCAGGTCTTATGGCTTCACACTCTCCAAGAGCGAGGCATATTCATAACGAGTAGAGATCTGGCTGAGGAGTGGATTGAACATTGCTGGTATCACTTCAATGAGTATGGACGTTTTCTCAAGAACTTCCTAAGGGGCATTGAGCCTCCTGTCTCTGGATGGTTTGACAATGAATTCTTCAGAGAGTCCATGGGCTGTGTCATAAGGTCTGAGATATGGGGCTTCATATGTCCTGGCAATCCAAGCCTGGCTGCTTGGTACGCTGAAAAGGATGGTGTCCTCGACCACTGGAGAGAGGCTGTGTGGGCTGAACAATTTCTAGCAGCCATAGAGTCCTCACTATTCTTTGAAACTGATATTCATCGCCTGACCGACACAGGCCTTGAGTACGTGCCTAGGGATTCGAGGCTCTTTAAGCTCATCAAGCTAGTCCATGAATGTAGACGCAAGGGCATGAGCTGGATTGAGGCACGAGAGGAGGTACTCAAGAGGTTTGGTAGTCCTGATTTCACATCCATCTATCATAACGTGGGCTTTATTTTGATAGCCTTGATCTGGGGGGAATATGACTTCGGTAGGACCATGCTCATTGCCTTAAACTGTGGTTATGACACTGATTGTACATGTGCAACAGCTGGAGCTATCCTTGGTGGTATTCTTGGTGCAAAGAAAATTCCTGATAAATGGAAGTCTCCTTTGAAGGATGAATTTGTAATGGGGTTTAAATTGCCTAGGAAGAGCTTCAAGATATCCCATCTTGCTCATGAGACGTGTGCCATTGGCATTGCTATTTCGAAAGTTCTCAACAGGAACATAGAGATAATTAACGTCCCTAGTCATGTAATCTCGATGGTGAATTCCATTCCAATCGAAATCCCTTCTCCCGATGTAGAGATGTTTGTCGACTATTTGGGGATGCCTGCTATTGGGAAAGGTGAAGTTAAGGAGATAGGCATCATAGTAAGGAATCATAGGCCTCATACATTACATGCCCAGCTTAGGCTTGAAGTGCCTAGCGAATGGCACACCTCCTCTCCCTTGAAGGTCCTGCTAAGACCAGATGAGAGCAGGATGTATTTATTTAGAGTGAGCTCTCCTCGTAAAGGTGTCCTATGGGAGCGCAACATATTGCGCGCAGTGCTTACCTCAGCTGATGGCCATGTATGGATAAAGGAATTTGGCCTTTGTGGAGCTCGCTTATGGAAAGTTTTAGGTCCTTTCTGGGAAGGAATAGGCTATTTTGAGGATCATGCTAGTATAAATAAGCAATACATAGATGAGAGCATGATAAGCTCAGGAAAGGAGCTCGAGTTATTCAGTAGAGGATGGGAGCTATCTGCACCTGAGAGCAAACTCCCCTTAGACAAGGTGATATCTCTTGAAGGAGAGTACTGTTTATATCTAATGTATAGATTCACTTGTCCAGAGGAGCGCGAGGTTTCACTTGTCGTAGGAGCCTCAGGTGATATCAAAGTATGGCTCAACTCCAAACTCCTTGGTGTGGGCATTGGGAAGTATATATGGAATCCAGTTATGTATTGGTTCAGAGCAAAACTCCTTAGAGGTGAAAATCGTCTAGTCATAAAATACGTCAAGAGGACACAGCATCCAGACCTTAGCTTTGACTTATACGTCGAGAACAAGGATCAAAGACCAGGCTTCTCAGTATGGCAGATAGACATGGGAAGCATACTCGACTAGAGACGATAGCATTGATTGCCGAACAGCATCCAAGAAAGCTATGGATCAAAGGAAAAGCTTAAAGACCCTAATGTAAGAACACTAACATGGAGTGGGCCCGCCGGATAGGTTGCACCACGATGGGCCCGTAGTTTAGCCAGGCAGAATGGCGGGCTCCAGATCGGCCTCTCTGACAAAAGGGGCTAGATGAAAACGCGAAGAACTCGGCATGGAGAAACCCGCTGGCCCGGGTTCAAATCCCGGCGGGCCCACCATCTCCTCTAGACATTTCTTGGATAGTATTACATCAGAGTAAAGTGGTTCTCAGAAGCACTAACTGATGTTCTTAAGCTGACCCTTAATCTTCGGAATAATCCTTAATAGATGTTTTTCCCAAAGTTTAGCAGGGCTTGATATGGAAGAGGGAATGTTGGGTTACCTAGAGGATGAGGAGCTGAGGCTGGATGGTGAGATAAACACTCTGATGTGGGTTGAGAATAGTGGTGGTGAAGGTAAGGCTAAAGATCATGAAGAATAGGACTCAGATTGACGCTATAGCTTTGGTCAACTCAGGCTATGCTAGCAGAAGACCAGAGTTATTAGTGCCAAGACATATAGCCGAGGCTTTAGGCATATACCCTATGCTACCTTCTCATGCCAGGATATCAAGATATAGAGTTGCTAGTGGAAGTATTGTGGAACTTGTGAAGATTGAGGATTGTGCTAAAGTTAAGGTAATTGAGGATGATAGAGAAAGTGACGTAGTGAATGTAGATTTGGTGATAGCCCCTCACGCTGCCATACCTCTTATGAGTGATCGGCTCATTAGCAAGCTGGGTATAGTAATTCTTGATGCTGGTGAGGGTCTTTGGTGCTTCAGGGATGAGATAGGTAAGAGGGTTAGGAGATCCATGAGGTGACTTTAGAAGCCAACTATGTCGCGCCTTGGCTACTGGCTTCCTCTACCAGCTTCCTCGACTCCCATTCTCTGTGCCAGTTCCTTTAGCTCCTTCATCTTTATTGTTTCTTCAATCACATTGACTGTCCTCTCTATAACATCCAGTCTTCTCCTCAATAAGTTAAGCTCCTCCTTTAATACGTTCATACTTTCAAGAAGCTTATTTAGCTCATCAAGTATTTTCGTCTTGAGGAGATTTAGTTCAGCTATCCTCCTGATGGTACTATACTTTCTAGCCCATGATGGAATTAGCCCCAGACTCTTGAGCTCACCTATCCTCTTCGATAGTTCATCAGGCCTTAGCCCTAGCTTCGTGGCTGCTTCTGTGGGTGATTGTGACTCAGCTATTGCTCTAAGGAACTTCTCCAGGTCTGCTCTGAGCCTAGGCATGGGGGTTAAGAGGTATGTGAAGTATTGTTCCAGCAGGCTCTCCATGACCTCCCTCATGAGGACCTCGAGCTCCTCACTCTCCACTAGGAACCAATCGCTTAGCTGAATTATCTTAACTCCAAGCTTCTCAGCTAGAATACGTGCATTATCGTCAGCTACCCCTTTACAAACTATAATTGGCTTAAGGCCTGCCAACATGCAGTTCACGTATGCCTGCCTTACCCCTGCTATGCTAACTCTGCCTGACTTGACCTCAACTCCATACCTCTCTCCTGTACTTGGATCCTCCACCACAAAGTCTATCTCCCCTACCTCAAGCCCATCAATGATAATCCTGTAGTGAGCATCCAGTACTCTATATCCTAGTTCATCGAGCAGTTTCTCAACTATCCTCTCACTGCTTCTCCAGCGAGCCTTAGCCGAAATAGTCAATATAACACCTCTTACCTCAAGAATATCAGCCAAGTCCTATTTAAGTACACTACCATGCTTAACCCCCTCTCTTGCCCCTTTCACGCCTCTCTACAACTTCAACTCTATCTGGATGACCTACGATCAGCACATCCGTCATTCCACAGAAGAGGCCTACTTCAACCACCCCAGGCAACCTCTTGATCTCAAGCTCCAGCTTCTCAGGCTCATCAAGAGGACTGAAGTGCGCATCGAGTATAAGATTGCCATTTTCAGTTACAACTGGCCCATACTTGCCCCCTTTGCACATCCTCACCTCTACTAGCTTGGCTCCTAGCTCATAGAGCTTTTTCTTGACGTAGCCTACAGCCTCTGGTAGAACTTCAACTGGAATGGGCTTTTTCTCACAGAGCCTTACACTTAGCTTTGTGTAGTCCACTATTATCACCAGCTTCTTAGCGGCAGCATCTATCACCTTCTCCATGGCATGAGCACCGCCCCCGCCTTTTATTAGATTCATCCTCAGATCCACTTCATCTGCTCCATCTATGGCCAGGTCAGGCTCTGGCTCCTCATCAAGAGTTCTAACAGGAATCCTCATATTGATCAACAGATCCCTTATCCTCCTTGATGAGGCTATGGCCTCTATCCTTATGTGCTCCTTCCTTAGCTTGTCCTTTAACAACTCTAGAAATACCTCCACAGTAGTCCCACTGCCAACTCCTATTACCTGACCATCCTCAACCATCTTCAAAGCTTCTTCAGCAGCCCTTCTTTTAGCAACATCTATCAGGCTCAAGCTCTATCCCATATAGGTAGATTTAAGAGTACTAGATTTAGTTATTTCAGGTGGGTACACTAACATGAGGAGGTTTCCACAGCTCAACCGTCATGAAGAAACTCCCTTTGGCGAATATTTCACTCCTGGAGCTACAGTAGTTGGTCTCGTCTGCAAGAACGGCGTGGTCTTAGCCTCTGAGAAAAGAGTTACCTATGGATTCTATCTCATGAGTAAGGCTGGAAAGAAGTTATTCAAAATAAATGATAGGCTTGGAATTGCTTGCGCAGGCATAGTCGCTGATATGCAAGCTATCGCAAGGATTTTAGCTGCTGAAGCTAGACTCTATGAGCTAGAGAACAATAGGATAATGCCTGTTAAGGCCGCTGCTAAACTGTTGTCTGTCATTCTATTCAATCAGAGGATCATGCCTTTAATAACAGAGACTATAGTTGGAGGCATAGATGAAACAGGTCCTCATCTCTTCATCCTAGATCCATTGGGCTCCCTTATAGAGGATAAGTATGCTGCTGTAGGTAGTGGTGCTCAGATAGCAATAGGAGTTCTTGAAAGCATGTACAAGGATGGCATGGAGGCAGAGAGTGGAGAGAAGCTAGCTGTAGAGGCGGTGAGGAGGGCTATATCCAGAGATGCTATAAGCGGTGATGGTGTGGATATATTAGTCATATCAAAGGATAAGAGCTATGAGAAGTTCTATCCGGTGGGCTGATGTACATACCAGAGAGGCTACTAGAGGTCTATAGAAAACAAGGATATCATCTGGCCGGAAGAACGGGACTTGTTAAGCCTTGTCATTGGCTTAAAAAGAGCCTGAAAACTAAGGGAAGGGAATTCTGCTATAAACAGAAGTTCTATGGCATTCCCTCCCATAGATGTCTACAGATTTCTTTATATCCTGGTTGTTCTCAAAGATGTCTATACTGCTGGAGAGTACAGCCTCAGGACATAGGTCTTAGCTGGAATGAACTTCAGGTAACAAGAGATATGCTAGACGACCCTGAGGTTCTGCTTAGGGCTATGATCGCTGAGCACAGAAGAATACTTAGTGGCTATAAAGGACACCCAGAAGTCGACCTCAAGATGTGGGAAGAGGCAATGAATCCCGTCCACCTTACCCCATCTCTAGTTGGAGAACCCACGCTGCTTGGAGCTGAATATCTGAGTTCTCTGTTTGAGACAGCTTTCTCCATGGGCTTCAAGACAGTCTTTCTAGTCACAAATGGTAACTTTCCTGAGGTCCTCGAGAGGCTTGATACAGAGCCATCGCAACTCTATATCAGCTTAAGTGCTCCTGATGAAGAGACCTACAAAAAGGTATGCAGGCCTCTTCTCCCCGATGGCTGGCAAAGGATTCTTAGAAGCCTTGAGCTTCTCGACTCATTTAGATGTCCTACTGTGGTGAGGATAACTCTCGTCAGAGGGCTTAATATGAAGGATTTCAGAGCATATGCGAAAATACTCAAGAAAGCTAATCCAACGTATATAGAGCCCAAGGCTGCTATGGCCCTAGGCTACTTTAGGAAAAGACTCCCGATAGACAGCATGCCTAGGCATGAAGAGATCAAGAGGTTTGCTCTTGGATTAGCCAAGGAGCTAGGCTATAACGTACTGGACGAATCCCTTCACTCAAGAGTTGTCCTACTTAGTAGACTAGAGAAACCAATAAGATTCTACTAGGCGTAGCACTCTCGGGTGAATAATTGCCTCCATTAAATGCTGTACTTAAGGAAGCCTTTAAGGAACTTCAGGAGAAGGACAGAGTAAGAGAGGAGCTCATAAGACTTAGCAGGGACATAGGACGTCTTGTCAGGAGCTCTATAAATTTGGTCCATCAAGGTAAGGAGAAGGATGCTCATAAACTGTTGAATGAAGCCAAAGAGCTTCTTGATAGGATAAGGAATATTGCCATAAACTACCCCGATCTAATGTATAGTGGTCTCCTCTTCATGGTGTACCAGGAGTTCGCTGAGGCGATGATATTCTCCTCCATAGTATCCTCACAGGATATCCCATCACACAAAGAGCTTGGAATACCTGTAGCTCCATACCTCAACGGTGTAGCCGATGTCATAGGGGAGCTGAGAAGGATGATACTGGACAAGATAAGGATAGACAAGCTTGACGAGGCCATAAAGCTGTTCAAGATAATGGAAGACCTCTACTTAGCTCTAAGAGAATTTGACTTCCCTGATGCTCTAACGCCTGGCCTTAGGAGGAGATGTGATATAGCTCGTCATGTAGTTGAGAGCACAAGAACAGAGCTTCTCAACGCTACTCTAAATAAGAGGCTTCACGATTTAATGGTGAGGCTGTTAGAAAGCCTCAAGGAGAAAGTATAGCGCATGATAGAGAAGGGGATTAATATGAGCATGCATGAGAGGCATGCTTTAGGAGTAATGTTATCATTCAGAAACATATCTTCATGGGGGATCGAGCTTTGAGATCATTAAGAGCACCTGAGTGGTTCTCAATAGAGAAGGCCAGAAGAGCTCAATCCTTGCTTGCAAAAAGAGTCATAACAAAGGACATGCTCCCTGAGGATATAAAGTACGTTGGAGGAGCTGATATAGCCTATGCTGGAGATAAGGCTCTTGCTGCAGCAGTAGTCATGGATTTCGATACCATGGAGTTAGTCGACCACGCAATATATAAATGCAGAGTCATATTCCCCTATGTCCCAACTCTTCTCTCATTCAGAGAAGCCTGGCCGGTCTCCCAGGCCATATTATCACTAAAGGTGAAGCCTGATGTAGTCCTCATAGATGGTCAAGGCCTAGCTCATCCCTATAGGCTAGGCCTAGCTAGTCATGTAGGCGTAGTACTAGATATTCCTACCATAGGAGTTGCCAAGAAGAAGCTCTGTGGTATCATAGGCAAATACAAGGACCATTGGGCTCCTATCATGGATAGAGGTGAAGTGATAGGAGCAGCTTTGATAACAAGAAAAGGAGCTAATCCCATCTTCGTAAGTATAGGGCATAAAGTCTCGTTGGAGCGAGCCATAGAGATAGTGTTAAAGTCCTGCAGAGGACATAAATTGCCTGAGCCCATCAGAGCTGCTCATAACATGGCTACAAGAGCTGCGAGGAGAGGGATATGGCATCAGTCAAGCTAAGAGGCCTAGTATTTAGTGGAAAAGGAGAGGGAGCCTACTACGTTATGATTCCTAACTACTTAAAGCACTTCAGAGCACTACTGGGCTCAGACCCTTATCCTGGCACGCTAAATATAAAGCTCAGCGATAGAGAGAGCATTGAGGCAAGGAGGAAGCTTGAGAAACTTAATGGCTACTTGATAGAGGGCTTTAGACTAGGAGATGTGAGATATGGTGCTGTAAAGTGTTTTAAGGCCATCATCAATGGACATGTAAAGGGCTTAGTTCTCGTAATAGAGAAGACACGATATGGCCCTGACGTAATTGAGGTGGTATCGCCTCAATATCTTCGAGGAGTACTTAATCTGAAGGACGGTGACCCTGTTGAAGTTGAGGTCCTCCTTGATTAGACTTCATGAATTCACGTATGGCCTCTACTATGGATGATGTACTTGGGTAAGTACATCCCTTGTACTTCTCCTTCAGCCTGATGACCTTGATGTAGTCTAGCCCCCTCTTCTTTAGCTCAGCATACAGCTTCTCCTCATCTAGGGGCTGATCTGGTCCAAGCAATATGATGTCAGGCCTTAGCCTCTCTACGCTTTTGATTATGTCCTTTTCATCACCTAGTATGGCCTCATCAACCCACCTTATCGCCTTGACGACTTCAAGTCTTTGCTTCTCTGGAACTATAGGCCTTCTGCCCTTAAACCTCTTGACATTAACATCTCTTGCAACTACAACACACACTTTCCCCAGGCTCCATGCCTTCTTGAAGAGGAAGATGTGCCCCGGATGTATTATATCAAAGGTTCCTGCAACGAGTACTCTTACCCTCCTAGGATTCTCTGCCCTACTCCACTCATAGCTTACTGCACCGATCTCTCTTAAGGAATCGAGAAGACCTTCGCCATATGCTATACAGACCAGCCCTGTGGCGTAATCTCCGCTCTTGAGATAATGTCTCGCATCCTCAAGATAGGCCTTAACATTCTCCAGTATTCTTCTAGTACAACCATTTAATTCCCTGATTATCTTTATGTGACTCAGTGTTCTCTCCATGGACATTATATATCTCTCCAGCCTCTCCCTCAGCGCCTCCATCCTTTGACACCTCTGAGTAGTTCTTGAGGAGCCTTAGCGAGAACGTATAGTGCCTCGGCCTCTGTGAAGTGCAGCTTCTCAGAGGGCACTACGAGAGTGTGCGGAGGTGGTCCAAAGTCATAGTGTTTGAGTTTGCTAAGGGCATCAGCCTTGACTACGAAGTCTGGGGCTCCAGCTCGTGCTATGCCTATTACTAGTCTATTGGGCGTGAAGATACCTTCCTGCAGCTCCTCTTCCATATCCTGAAGTATTCTAACAGCCTCTGGTATGGTCATGAATATCCCTTCCTCTACTTTGATGTCTAAGAGTATGATGGAGTGAAGACCCATTTTTAGATTACTTTTAACTACCTCGTAGACTGTGTATGGCTTAACACCATCTACTGGATGTACTAAGGTAACTGACCTTCCAAACTTATAACTGTGAAGCCCAGTCAACCCTGGTATGGCTGTGAATATGGAGACTCCATTTATTATCCTGGTCTTTACGCCTCTCTTCTCAGCCTCCACTCTAATTATCTGATGCGTAGTGGCCATGAATGGATCTCCTGGCACCATGAGGGCTATCCTTCTCTTTCTCGCTTTATCTATGATTTCATACATGCCATCCTCAAGCTCTTTCCTTGTGAGTACCCTTATCTTCCTCCTCAGAAGCTTCTCGAGGGAGTCAAGCCTTAATCCTGGCATCACACTAGTGTAGAGCTCCACATATACTTCATCACACTCCATAGCTACTTCAATACCTTCAAGAGTTATACTTTTCTCTGAATAAAGACCCATGCCTATGAATATGAGCTCTCCCATATGCTCAACTCCACTGTTAATAATATCCTTAAGGAACTAGAAGCTAACTGAGCTCTCTTGAGGTTCTGGACAGCTTCCTCTCTTGAGCTATCCTTAAATCTTAGTTTCAATACCTATCTCTGGGCGTTGTGCTATGGATGTTAGCGAGGTAGAAAAGATCCAGCCCTTAACTAATGTTGGTACTGCTGGTCATGTTGACAATGGTAAAAGCACCTTAGTTCTCGCCTTGACAGGGATATGGACTGCTTACCACTCTGAGGAACTCAAGAGAGGTGTTACGCTTAAGCTAGGATATGCTGACTGTGAGATATTGAAATGTCCTAATTGTCCTCCACCACAATGTTACACGACTAACTCCTTATCTCCAGACTATAAGTGTAGGTACTGTGGAGCCGATCTAGAACTCATAAGGAAGGTATCCTTCGTTGATGTCCCTGGTCATGAGATGCTAATGGCTACTATGCTAGCGGGAGCAACTCTCATGGATGGTGCCATACTCGTAGTGGATGCATCTAGGGATGAACCTCTTCCTCAGACGAGAGAGCACTTCAAGGCTCTTGAGATCATAGGAGTTCGCAATCTCATAGTCGTTCAGAATAAGGTGGACATAGCCCCTGAGGATAAAGTTAAGGAGAACTACAGGAGGATTCGTGAATTTCTTGAGGGTACATGGGCTGAAAACGCCCCCATCATACCGATATCTGCACTTCACAAAGTCAACATAGATGTGCTAGTCTATGCCATTGAGAAGCTGATACCTACACCTCAGAGAGACTACTCAAGGCCTTTTAGAATGCTTATTGCTCGAAGCTTTGATGTGAATAAGCCTGGAACGCCACCTGAGAAGCTAATGGGAGGAGTCATAGGTGGTACTATACTCCAGGGGAAACTTGCCATAGGCGATGAGATTGAGATAAGGCCTGGCATAAGGGTTACTAAAGGAGGTAGACCTGTCTATGAGCCTATATTCACAGAGGTTATAAGCTTGAAGGCAGGAAAGGTGGCTGTTGAGGAGGCTTATCCTGGAGGCCTTATAGGCGTCGGTACCACCCTAGATCCTAGTGTGACCAAGGCTGATGCTCTTATAGGAAATGTAGCAGGCAAGCCAGGGACTTTGCCGCCAGTCTGGACTACTTTAAGACTTGAGGCCAACCTCCTGGAGAGAGTGGTAGGGACTAAGGAGATGATGAAGGTGGAGAGAATAAGAGTAAGGGAGCCTTTAATGATAAACGTGGGGACGGCTACTACGCTAGGAATAGTTACTCATGTGCGTGGAGATGAAGTAGAGATAGTGCTTAGAAAGCCTATCTGCACAGAGGCTGGCTCAAGAGTGGCCATAAGTCGCAACATCCATGGCAGGTGGAGGCTAATAGGCTGGGGTATCATCAGGTAGTCATGCTATACTGTGAGACCCTCAACTTCAAGCTTCTTACCACATCTCAGGTATATTATTGGGACGCCTTCAAGCCTTAACTTACGCCTCAGCTCTGCATCACCTGTTGCTACAACTGCTCCTAGCTTTTTAGCTAGTCGTATCAACGCATCATCAACCTTTTCATCAGGCTTAAGCTCCTCCTCTATTATCCTGCAGTGTCTATCTATGATCTGCATGGCTAAGCTATACATTCTCTGATACTTGGCACCTCTTGTTGACAATCGCCTTAACTCTTCTATGCAGAAGGAAGGAACCAAGAGCTCATAACTAACCTCAAGCACTCTATCAAGCTCACTTATTATATTAACGCCCTCATTAAATGGTAGTAAAAGAAAGTTAGTATCCATAAGCACTTTTACTCTTCTCATAGTCTAATCCTTAAACTTCTCTCGGTATATCTCCATAGCCTTGAGTATTATTTCCTTTGCTCTACTAGCTCCCTCCCATCCCTCAACCTTGCTCCATTTACCTTTCTCTAGGTCCTTGTAATGACTCCAGAAGTGAGCTATTTCTTCAAGAACATGCGGTGGCAGATCCTCCACGTCACTGAACTTATCGAAGTATGGGTCAACTGTGGGTACGGCTAATATCTTCTCATCCTCTCCTTTCTCATCCCTCATCCTCATAAGTCCAATGGGCCTAGCCTCTATAACGCATCCTGGAAAGGTTGGATATCTCGTCAACACCATGGCGTCGAGTGGGTCATCATCGTAGTAGTAAGTTCTTGGTATGATCCCGTAGTCAAATGGGAACTCAAAGGCCGTATGTAGTACTCTGTCAAGTTTAATAATCCCCAGCTCATGGTCCATCTCATATTTGTTTCTGCAGCCCTTTGGTATCTCCACTATGACATATATTACCTCTGGAGGCTTAGGCCCAGTTTCAAGTCGTCTCCAGAGTGGCTTCACGCTGACACCCTCCAATATATTCTGAGAGCTCGATTAAAAACTTCAGTCCTATTCTCAGGCGGTAGACTCTAATTAGGAGCTACGAGAAAAGCTTATCTGATAGCACGTTAGCCTTATAACGAACTTAGAGTTAAGGAGGAAATGGTAATGTACCAGATAGTCAAGGTCTCTGGAATCGTAAGGATAACCCCAGATAAGTTCAATAAACCTCTTGATGAAGCCGCTAAGGAGATACTGCAAGAGGAATACGAAGGCCTTGTTGATCCAGACCTAGGTGTGGTGATAGCTGTTCTTGATGTGAAAGTCTCTGATGAAGGAGTCATAATACCTGGCGATGGCGCTACATATCATGAAGCTGAATATGAGCTATTGACCTATACGCCCAGACTTCATGAAGTGGTGGAGGGCGAGGTTATAGAGGTAACGGACTTTGGCCTCTTCATAAGGCTAGGCCCTCTAGACGGCTTTATTCATCTATCGCAGATATATGATGACTACTTCTCATATGATAAAAGGCATAGTGTCTTGATAGGCAGGGATACCAAGCTAGAGATCAAGCCAAGGGATGTTGTGAGAGCTCGAGTGGTAACAGCTAGCATTGGAGGTGGAGTTAAGGGCGTAAGAGTAGGCCTTACCATGAGACAGCCCTTCCTAGGAAAGCTTGAGTGGATCAAAAAGGAGCTCGATAGAATATACAAAAAGCCTGCTAAGAAGGAGAAGGAGGCAAAGAAAGGAGGCTAGAGCATGCCTAGAAGAGAACCTCTCTCCTCCTTCTTAGCGTGTAGGCGTTGTAAAGCTCTCTTTTCTGTACCTCAGAAGTCTGAGGAGCCCATCAGATGCCCCTATTGTGGCTCAACTGATGTATCTGATGATTGGGAAGGCCTTGTGATAATTGCGGATGTGAACTCACTCATAGCTCAGAGGCTTAACATAAAGAGGCCTGGCTACTATGCCATCAAGGTAAGGTGATGATATGGCAATCGCTCCAGAGGAAAATGAAGTTCTCCTTGCTACAAAAGATGTTGTGAAGCTTGTGAGAAGGCCTCTAGGAATGCTATTATCAGAAGATCCGAAGACGACACCACATATGGTAAAGTCCATCATAGAGCTATTCTCACCTCCTCTCCTCATAACAGTGGGCGATTTTGTATCTCAGTTGCTTGAGAGACAAGATATTGTGGCTGATGTGATGATACTTGACGGTCGTATCATGAGGCGTAAGAGCTATCACAGCCTGGAGGAGGGCTCTCGAAGAATTATCGTCACAGCTAATCCTCCTAGCTGTATAACATATAATTCATGGAAGGCTGTTGAGAAAGCCATATCTAGTCCACCATCCCTATTAAAAGTACAAGGTGAGGAAGACTTGCTGACCTTGGCAGCTATATACATATCACCTCTCAATTCCTTTATAATCTATGGCCAGCCAAGGGAAGGCATGGTCTTGGTCATAGCAAATGAGGAGAAAAAACTCTATATAGCGAGGATAATCGCTTCTATGGAGAGGAGGAGATTGAATGAGCCAGACTAAGCCTGAGTTTGGGCTAAAAATAGTAAAGGAGCGCTACAATCCTCTAGCAAAAAGAAGAGAACTCACAGTAGAGCTCTACCATGTGGGCAAGGGTACTCCACCTAGGTACGTTGTTCGCAACTACATAGCATCGCTTCTCAAAGCAAGACTTGAATGTGTATATGTAAGGTCTCTCAAAACAGAGTACGGCCTTAACAGAACTATAGGTGAAGTCCATATCTACGATGATCCTAAGAGAGCTGAAGAAATGGAGCCAGAATATATAAGAATACGGAACCTACCTCCTGAAGAGCGAGCTAAGGTATTAGCAGCTAAAGCTGAGGAGAAGGCAAAGAGAAGGTAGGGGGATTAGCATGGCTCATGTTCATAAACGTTATGAATACGACTATAAGACTGGCAAGATAAGGCTGAAGAACAAGATATGCCCTAGATGTAGTAGGATCATGGCCTTTCATAAACATCCTGTTCCAAGATGGCATTGTGGCTACTGCAATTACACAGACTTCCTCACTAAGTCTCCTGAGGCTGGAGGGAAAAGCTCATCATGATAGTACTAGGCATAGAGTCAACGGCACACACCTTTGGTGTGGGTATTGCTGATGAAGAGGGAAGAATCCTGGCTAACATAAATGCCATCTATGTTCCTAGAGGTGGAGGAATCCTTCCAAGAGAGGCTGCTCGCCATCACTTCCTAGTAGCCGATAAAGTCCTTAGAAGAGCTCTGAAGGTAGCTAATGTCAAACTCAGAGACTTGGATGCCATAGCTATTGCCTTAGGGCCAGGCATGGGCCCTTGTCTTAGAGTTGGTGCTCTCATGGCTAGAGCTCTTGCAGTAAAACTCAACAGACCTCTAGTTCCTGTCAATCATTGTGTAGCCCACATAGAGATAGCACGCCTGACGACACAGTCTCAAGACCCTCTCGTCGTTTACATCTCTGGTGGCAACACCATAATCTCAGCCTTCGCAGAAGGCAGGTACAGGATATTTGGAGAGACCCTTGACATAGCCCTAGGCAATTTCCTAGATACTTTGGCTAGAGAGCTAGGTCTTCCTCAGCCTGGAGTGCCTCAAGTAGAGGCATTAGCCTCCAAGGGCACTAAAATCATAGAACTGCCCTATATAGTGAAGGGACAGGACATGTCCTTCTCAGGGCTATTAACAGCAGCTTTAAGGAAGCTCAAGGAAGGGATTAGAGTAGAAGACCTATGTCTCAGTGTAGTGGAATATGCGTATGCTATGTTAGCTGAAGTAGCTGAGCGAGCTCTAGCTCATACAAGGAAGAAAGAGCTGGTACTAACAGGAGGAGTTGCAAGAAGTAAGAGGCTTCAGGAGGTGCTCAGGCAAGTTGCTGAGGAGCATGATGCTGTCTTTAAGGTGGTCCCTGATGAGTATGCAGGAGATAATGGGGCTATGATAGCCTGGACTGGTGTTTTAGCCTTCAGACATGGAATTACCATACCTATTGAAAAGAGCTATGTGAAGCAGAGATGGAGACTTGACGAGGTGGAGGTTCCTTGGAGATCATAAGGCTATGTGTAATCAGCAAAGGCGCAGAGGCAATAATATTCAAAGAGCTATGGTATGGCATCATGGTCGTTAGGAAAGTTAGGATTCCCAAGAAATATCGAAGCCCCATGCTGGACCTCGTACTTAGGCGCCAGAGGACATCATTAGAGGCAAAGCTCTTAATAGAAGCTAAATCGCTAGGAGTTCCTGTTCCTACTGTCTTTGAAGTCGACTTAGATAACACCTATATACTAATGGAATTCATTGAAGGCATGAGACTGAGAGACTTCATCCCCAAGATGCCCCTTGATGAGCGAATCAAGTCTTTTACACAAGTGGGTAACAGCGTAGGTAGACTTCATGCTCATGGGATAGTACATGGTGACCTCACAACATCTAACATGATACTGACATCCTCAGGCAACGTCTACCTAATAGACTTTGGCCTAGGGATGTTCTCTAGTGAACTTGAAGATAGAGGAGTTGACATACATCTGATGCTGAGAGCGCTTGAGAGCACGCATGCCGCCTACGTTGAAGAGTGCTTTAAGGCCTTTTTAAAAGGCTATGAGTCAGTCATGGGAGTTAAGGAAACTAGAAAGATCCTCAATAAGGTCAAGGAGATAAGGTCGAGGGGTCGTTATGTATCTGAAAGACGAGTCAGATAGGATTATCGTGAATCTGGTCACAGGCAATCCACATAAGGTAAAGGAAGCCTCCATATCTCTAAGAGAGTTCAATATCGAAGTAAGAATGCTTAAAGTAAGGAAGGTTGAAATACAGTCTGATAATCTAGCCAACATAGCCTCCTTCGCCGCACTCGAAGCAGCTAAGGAAGTAGGCATGCCTGTTGTAGTAGAGGATGCAGGCCTGTTCATAGAGGCTTTAAATGGCTTTCCAGGTCCCTATTCGTCCTATGTATACAAGACCATAGGTGTCCAAGGCATTTTAAAACTTCTGGACGGTATCAATCAGAGAAATGCCTATTTCCTTAGCGTGGTGGCTTATGCTACTCCTCAAGGCAGATGCTTTACGTTTGAGGGAAGAGTGTATGGGGTCATATCTAAGGAGCCGCGAGGCTCAGGAGGTTTTGGCTTTGATCCTATCTTTATACCAAATGAAGGTGATGGAAGAACCTTTGCTGAAATGACTACCGAAGAGAAATGTGCCCTTTCACATAGAGGGAAAGCTTTTAGAAAGTTCGGAGCATGGTTAGTTAGGCGTGGTGTTACCAGATGAGGAAGAGAAAGAAAAAGGGTAAATCACACTCAACAAGACCTGCACGAGAAGGTCCTCCTTCATGGATCAAGTACAGTCCTGAAGAGGTCGAGAACCTAGTGTGTGAGCTCGCCAGAAGAGGTTATGGTCCTTCAATGATAGGCATCATATTGAGGGATCAATACGGTATACCACTGGTGAAGCAGATAACTGGCAAGAAGATCTGCCAGATATTAGAGGAACATGGCTTAGCTCCTGATATTCCCGAGGACCTCTCCAACCTCATAAAAAGAGCTGCCAGGCTAAGAAGACATCTGGAGGAGCATCCTAAAGACTACCACTCCAAAAGAGGACTTCAGCTCATAGAATCCAAGATTCACAGACTGGTCAAGTATTATAAGCGTGTAGGCAGACTACCGAAGGACTGGGATTATAGAAGCCTAATAACACAGCTCTCAGTGTGAGACACCATAGGCTACTTAAAGCCATTAAGTCTCTCAAATGAAGCCTACTCTAGAGCGACGAGATAATGAGGGGCAATGTATAAGCTGGAGTCAGCACTTATTTTCAAAGTGAAGGGCAATGAAATCCAACGTCAGCTCTCTGATGCGAAATATAGATGAGGCTGTGAGTTATCTACTCGACATGATAAGAGAAGGTCGCCCCATACTCGTTATCTCTCACTATGATGCTGATGGCCTTGCTGCAGCTGCCATAATGGTTAAAGTCCTGAGTGATCTAGAAGCCCCATTCCATCTGAAAATATGGCATCAAGTCGATGACATAGGCTTAGAAAGTATATCCAGTTTGGAGGGATATGGAAATGTGATATTTCTTGACATGGGGAGTGGCTGTAAGAGTTCAATAGTGAGGAAGCTTAAGAACTGGCACATCTTAATAGTCGACCACCATGAGCCAGAGGATGTAGAGGTAGAGGGGGATGTAGTTGAAGTGAATCCTCATCGGCATGGCATAGATGGAGGGATTGAAATAAGCAGCTCTGGCCTCATCTATCTAGTAGCTAAAAGGCTTGACTCAAGATATATACGTCTCTCTCATCTAGCCATAGTAGGAGCTTTGGCTGATAGGCAGGATAAAGGAGATAAACACAGCCTTATAGGGTTGAATAGATTTATAGTAGAGGAAGCTGTGCAAAGCGGCATAGTAAAGGAAGAGCTGAGCCTCAGACTATATGGGCTTCGAAGTAAACCTCTTGTTAAGTGTCTTGAGCAGAGCATAGATCCGTATCTTCCAGGCCTCACTGGCAATGAGATAGCTTGCTATAGATTTTTGAAGAGAATAGGCATAGAGCCTGAGGTGAATGGAAAGCTCAGGATGTTCTCATCTCTTAGTAAGGATGAGGTCAAACTATTGGTTACAAGCCTGATCAAGTACCTCATAGACTTGGGCTTTCCAAGCAAGGTAGCTGAGGACATCATAGGATATGCATATTTGATCAACATCACTTCCTCCTCATCTCCACTCCATGACGCCCGAGAGTTCGCCTCCTTGGTCAATGCTTGTGGTAGGCTTGGGAAGTATGGGCTTGCAATAGCGCTCTGTCTTGGGGATAAGGAAGCTCTTGAGGAGGCAATCAAGGCATCCAATGAGTATAGGAGCAAACTCGCTAGGTATCTTAACAAGGTCTACAGAGGTGATATAGTCCGTGACGAAGGCCTGTTCTATTGCATAGAGGGCGATAAAGCGGGTATAGAGGAGAAGATAATTGGAGCAATAGCCTCCATAGTCTCCTCCTCTAAGCTGCTCCCTGATGATAAGCCTGTTGTGGCTCTCGCACTATCAAGGAAAGGCTACTTAAAGGTCTCAGCGAGGCGAGGATCACGCAATGATATAGACCTAAATGATATCATGAAAAAAGCCGCTGAGGCTGTTGGAGGAGTGGGAGGAGGTCATCAAGCAGCAGCAGGAGCACTAATCCCTGCCTACGCTAAAGAAGACTTCATAAAGCAAGTCAAGCTGCTTATGAGAGGTTATCGACATGGATGAGCTTACTCTGACCATAAAGGTGAAGATAAAGGATCATGAACGGTGTAGAAAGCTTGTGAAATACCTTGAAGACGCTATTGTATCCAGCGACCTACTCAAGATCGGCATCCATGAAGATAAGAACTTCATCAACATAGTGATTAGGGGCAAGGGGAACGATATCTCAATGAAGATCGCAGATGTAGTGGATGTTGTAATGGAAATCATATCCTCCTTCGTGAAGGCTAGAAAGAGTTAAATTATTCCTTATAATGCTAAGTAACGTCGGTGTAGCCTATGCCTCGTAGGCCTAGTGCAAGGGATAAATGGAGCAGAAAGCAATGGTTCACTGTATATGCTCCTCCTGCATTTAACTTTAGGGAAATAGCTCATGTTCCAGCTGATGAACCTAAGAAGCTCCTTAATCGCGTTGTAGAGACCACACTCTATGACCTAACAGGAGATATATCTCTTCTTCACGTCAAGCTTAGGTTTCAAATTGTACACGTAGTGGACAGTAAAGCTTTTACTCAATTCAAGGGGCATGAGCTAGCGCGCGATTACATTCGTAGTATAGTTAGAAGAGGGAGCACCAAGGTCGATGGACACTTTGACGTGGAGACTAAAGATGGAGCATACATGCGAGTGACAGCCATGGCTCTTACCATGAAGAGGTGCAAGTCATCTCAGGAGAAGGCCATTCGAAGGATAATGAATGAAGTTATATCATCAAAGGCTAAAGTCCTTGACTTTGATGCCTTTATACAAGAAGCTGTGCTTGGCAAGATAGCCTCTGAGATATTCAATAATGCCAAGAAGATATACCCTCTTAGGAAAACTGAGATCGTGAAGATCAAGGTTCTCAAGATGCCTTCAGTGGACTTTGAGGCCATTGCCAAGGAGATATTGAGCTCTGCTACAGCTACAACGGGGTGAAAATAATTTTTCAGAAGGATCTCCATAAAAGAACTTAATGTAATAAGAAAGAGTTACCATAGGTCAAGACTGCGAGTAGCACTCTGCTACCCCAGCAGCTACAGAGTCGGCATGTGCTCACTTGCAGTACACCTGCTCTATCATCTCCTTAACCTACACCCTGAGGTGCTTTGTGAGCGCTTCTTCTATCAAGGAGCTGGACTTGAGCCTCGCTCGATAGAATCGAATCGCTCCTTGAAGGAGTTCGACATCATAATGTTCACTATATCTTATGAGAATGACTATGCAAACGCTGTTAGAATGCTCATTGATGCTGGAATCAAGCCTTTGGCTATGGATAGAAAGAACAAAGATCCTATCATAATTTCAGGAGGAATCATAGTCTCAGCCAATCCTCTCCCCTTAAAGGAAGTCTTCGATGCATTTGCTATAGGTGAGGCTGAAGTTCTCTTGCCAAGAATAATTGAATCTCTACTCAACTCAGCCTTTCCTTTAAACAAAGACCGGGAGCTAGCCAAGAGTATACTTGCTGAGATAGAAGGAATGTACGTGCCGGACATGACTCAGAAAGTGAGGAGAGTCTTTGTCAGAAGCCTGGATGAAGCGCCCTATCCCTCCTCTCAGATAGTGGTTGAAGAAGCTCCTGAGGACTATATGCCAATATTCGGCAGAACATTTTTACTTGAAACCTCAAGGGGATGTCCCTATGCATGTAGATTTTGTCTTCTCAGCTACGTGACTAGGCCTTACAGAAAGAGGAGCCTTAAGAGAATACTGAGATTAGTAGATGAAGGACTTCTCCGAACCAGATCAAGGAAGATATCTATCATATCCTCTGCACCAGAGCCTGACCTTGAAGAGATCCTGTCTTATTGTGTTGAAAGAAATCTCGAAGTATCTCTTCCCTCCATAAGGATCGATAAAATGGACACGGAGCTGGCTGCCCTTATGAAGAGAGCTGGTCAAAGAACCCTCACGATAGCTCCTGAAGTGGCTGATGAGAGATTAATGGAGATTATAAACAAGGAGATAGACCTTGCTGAGGTCATGAATAACCTGAGGATAGCCTATGAGGCAGGATTTGATCAGGTAAAGCTGTACTTCATGATAGGACTTCCTGGAGAGCGCTTAGAACATATGGACAAGATAGGAACACTTGTGCGAAGGATAGCTGAGCTAGGCTTCAAAAAGCCTAGGGCCATAAGGCTCTCAATAAACCCTCTTATTCCCAAGCCCCATACCCCCTTCCAATGGCTTCCTATGTGTCGACTTGATAGTATAAGGCTCAGATTGAAGCGTCTAATGCACTCATTAAAAGGAATGCCACAGGTTGATCTTGAGTTCCTAGACCCTCGCTGGGCAAGAATTCAAGCAATCCTCTCTAGAGGAGATGAGCGTCTTTCTCCTCTACTAATCGAAGTAGCCAGAATGGGGCCATCTCTCTCAGCTTGGAATACCGTGCTCAGAAGAAGTGGTCTTCTCGAGGAGTATTGTAGAGAACTAAGTCCAGATGAAGAACTTCCATGGGACTTCATAGATGTAGGTATTTCAAAGTCCATATTGAGGAGGGAATATGATAAAGTGTTGTCACTCCTCTGAGCTCTCGACCTGCTCTCTAATGTAGCGAACTTTGCTCCTCCTATAATATTTCCTGAAGTAGTATCCATATGGCTTATATTCTCCAAAACTCCTTAGACCCTTCTCTCTTAACTGTCTCCTCAGGCTCTCTGCGTATTCATGGCTTATCTCACCTCTCCTCTCCATGTAATCTATTATCTCCTCAGCCTCTTTTTCAGTTCTACATCTTCTGATGAAGGATATGACATCTGGATTCCTTAGCTCATCATACTCCTCACTTCTATTGCTCCATCTGACTCCACCTATTGGAAAGGTCATGACTCCATCCTCTATCTCCTTAGCCAGGTGGGGGAACAGCTTCTTAAATGTCTCCTTATCGAATTCAACCATGTCCTATCCCATTAAACATACTCTTTAAGCCTAGTCTTAAGTTTATCCTCTAACACCTTCATCAACACCTTCAGGACTTCCTCTCTACTACCTCTCACGTTTAGCCCAGCAGCTAAATCATGGCCTCCTCCTCCACCACCGACTATCTTACCTATCTCCATCATGACATCCTTCCCAAGGCTTGTTCCCGTAACCTCAAGGAATCTTGGAGAAGCCCTTGCGCATATTCTTACATCCTCACCTTTTCCGCCTATGACCAGAGCTAGGTCTGCACCCAGCTCTATCAGCGCTCTAGCTGCTGATGCCTCGAATGCACTTACTTGGGATATACAAATCAAGAGATCTTCCCCATCCTTGCTCACTCTATAAAGCTTCAGCCTTTGAGCAGCTTTAAGTCTAGCTATCCTCTCGGATATGCTCACCTCTCTTCTAAACAGCCTATTCACCTTGTTGTAATCAGCTCCTCTCTCGAGAAGATGCTTCATAACCTCTAGAACTTCGATGTCTAGGATATTGAGATGCCTTGTATCATGTAGTATAGCAGCCATAAGCGCCTCAGCCTCCTCCTTGGATAGCTCCACGCCTATCCACATAGCTATCCTGTGCACTATTATGGCTGTCGCCTTAGAGGTGGGCTCTATCAGGTTTAGAAATGATAGCCTCATGGTTCTCTCATGTGGCTCATGATGATCCACTATGAAGATCTTTCCTCTGAACTTACTCTCTATAAGATCCTTAGCCTCATGGCCTAACTGCTCTAGAGTAGACACATCCACAAGCCCTAGTACATCACACATCATCAACTCTTCTATGCCTTCCACTAGAGGCTCTTCTCCATAGATGGCCTCATACATTCTTCTCGCAAGGCTGCTCACTCCCGCAGGAGCCAAGATGAGGATTTCACAGCTAAGTTTTCTGCCTAAAATTCTCTTCAAAACCTCTGCGCTCAAGAGGGAGTCTGGGTCTGCGTTATGATGACATACTAGTCCAAGTCTCTGTACTTCTTTAAGCTTCCTCAATAGTTCTCCACAGGCTTGTCTGAAATCCCCATTTTTCAAGCAATTCTCTCGCATATACTACACCTTCCTCTATAGCGTTATGCGATATCTCGTCCAAGTCCTTCTTTATGAAGGGAGAGGCTTCAATCCTTACCTCCAAGGCCAGCATCACTAACCCTTTATCGTTAGGTCCCTCAGCTTCAACTCTGACTTCCACGCTGTATAGTTCCTTCTCCCCTATGTATGCTAGCGCTACATCAGTTATTCTCTCAGCTATTCTCTCGCATAGTCGGTTCTTCACATCATCACTCAGAGTCCCCTTAAGGATCTTGAAATTCAACTCTTCTCAGCAACACTCCCTCCTCCTTGGAGCTTGCTCATTTCCTCGGAAACTCTCTTCCTAAGCTCCTCAAGCTGTCTTCTTAGCAGGCTTTCTTGCCTTTGAAGTGTTTTTATGTGAAGCTCTACAGTTTCTTTCCTCTCATTGAGCTCTGAGAGCGCCTTATCTCTCTCAACTCTGAACAGCAAATTGCTTACACTCTTATATACCACAGCGCCTTGAGGCAGTTTACTTATCTCGTCTATTGCATGCTCAATTTCCCTTAGCTCAGCTTCCCATTGCTGCCTTCTCGTGACTACGTTGATGAGCATTTGCTCTATCTGAGCCAGTCTCGCCAACTGCTGACGTATGTGAGGAGGTATCTGCTCTATTGAAGACATGACTTCCTCCCACAGTCTAAAATCCTAGTGTAGAAAGCTAATAATTATTCGTATTTCTCATCATCTCCTATTTCCTGTCCTCAAGCGAGCACAACGCCCTCAGCATACTCAAGGCTCTAAGGTAGGAGGTCAGCATAGCTCTTAACACTGAGAGCTTCTCCGCAGACATCTCTATGACCACATGACCTCTACTCATCATCACTTTGACCTTTCCTCCCCTAGGCTGACTCTCGGCCTCAGGCTTAATGCTACTGTACACTATCTTTAGCACCACTGGATTAGATCTGAAGATTATACAAGCCTCATGAGGACACATAGAGAAAAGCCCTCTCCACCCTTATTAGAGGACCACATATCTTCATATCCCTCAAGGTGAAGAATCTAATAAAGGCCAGAGATCTGGAATGTCTACTAACCCACAAGACCACATTCCCCATTCCCTTGAGATCCTCTGGATCAGCGGCTTCACAATAGGGCAGTTCAAGTGCTTGAGCCAAAGTTTCAGCGAATGCCTTAACTTCGTCACTTACTTCCTCCTCACAGCCTATGACCATGTTGACTATTCTCGGAGGTTTAACCGAGTCAGGAACTTCTCTTGCCAGCTTAACACCTGCTATTATCACTTTTGGAGGTATCCACTTATAGTAGTCCTCACCCACCTCCATGAAGATCAGCCTTCCAGGATTTCCTCTTCTTGACCCCACTATTATTACCTTCGAGGCTCCTAGGCTCAGAGCTGTAGCAGCAAGGTCCTCTATGGACTGTTTTCCTCTATTAACCCTTATAGCCTCTGGAAGAACTGCTGCTAACTCATTACAGAAAGACCTAATCCTCCTTCCTGGCCTCCTACAGGTAGTCACCACTATGGTCATGGCTACTCAAAGGGGCCTTTTTGCCTTGCCTTTAAGGATATTACTTCCTCTCTTGCAAAGGTTTTGCCCAGGATGGTCACTGGGACGTAGGCTCCTCCTGTAAACGTAGTTCCGCATTTAGTGCAGGTCCATATGCCGAATGATATCCTCTTAAGCCTTCCCATGGTTTTACAGTATGGACATCTGTTCGTCTTAGCGCGCATCTTCATCTCTATTCTTGCCACTTTCTTCCTTAAAGTGGCTCCATACCTGGCTCCATACCTACCAGCTGGCCCAACGACTTTTGTTCTCCTTCCCATCGATTATCCCCCTTCTATTCCAAGCCCCCTCCTTATTTGCCTTACTGTCCCTCCTTGACTATCCACTCCACGTCCTCAATACTGGGCAGTGGTGGGAGAGCTTTTCTGATCTCCTTGGCCTTCTCCACTGCTAGCTTTGAAGCATACTTTACATCATCCACCGTCAGGCTTCCTCCTATGCCTTTCTGCACAGCACATATCCTATCGCTCTCGTCTATAGTAACCGTGATTCTACAATCCATTACTAGCTCTTCATCAAGCGATGGATCGACTACGATCTTCTCGCCTATTTTAGCCATGGTAACAGGGACAGGTCTATTCACTACAGGAAGAGGCACCCACTCATCAAGTATGGTTACTTTGCCCTCTTTAACAGCTACTTTAGGCATCTTGGCAATTAACAGTGCTGCTATGGTAGCAAGGCCAGAAGCATCCATCATGTTGCCATCGTGATTTAGCACATAGACGTCTATATACACAACCCACACCTTCTCTCCAGGCAGTATGCACAGCTTCTTGAGGTCTATTGCTCCTGAACTTCTTATCCCTCGGTCAACGACCCTGGCCACCTCTATGGCGCTCTCATCTGGAGGCCCAGGCTCAAACGTTGGAGAAGCCAGAGGAAGAAACTCTGCATTCACTATGAAAGCTCCCTCATCAGGGGTATCTGGATATGGCTTACCTAGTTCTACCTTAACTCCTGCTATTGATATTGTATTGCCAAGCCTCACCATAGCTGAGCCCTCGGCTTTTTCAACTACTCCCAGCTCTATGGAGATGGGCCTGTACTCGTCTAGCCTTCTTCCATCTAGTCTTTCGCCCTTAGCCAACATTGACATTATCTGTTGCCTCTTGATCTTAGGTATTATCTCCTCACTTCGAGGCATGCTAAGTCACCTCCACCTCCCTTTTTATAGCAAGGTACTTCTCTCTAAGGGCCTCCTTTTGCTTATTATATATCTCCTTTATGCCTCTCATTGCCAGCTCTAAGGCTTTTTCAAACTCCTCAAGGGTCATCAAGCCATCAGCCTGAAGCAACGTTATCTTGCCAAGGCTAGGCATCATAGCGACAGGCATATCTGCCTCCCCATATCGATCCTCTAAGTCCATTGGATCTAGGACGAGCTGCCCTTCGACTTTGCCCACAGCTATAGCAGCTACTAGGTCCCTCATCGGTATGCCTGCGTCTGCGAGAGCGACGGCAGCTGCTGTTATTCCTGCACATCTAGTGCCGCCATCTGCTTGAATAACCTCTATGAAGACATCGATCGTCGTTCTGGGGAAGTACTCAAGGAATATGGCTGGCTCGAGAGCCTCTCTTATCACCTTTGAAAGCTCTATCTCCCTCCTTGTAGGAGCTGGAGATTTCCTCTCAAGGACTGAGAATGGAACCATGTGGTATCTACATCTTAAAATAGCTCTATCGGGCATGGCTAGGTGTCTGGGGTGTAGCTCTCTGGGCCCATAGACTGCAGCCATTATCTTGTTCCTTCCCTGTTCAAGATAACATGATCCATCTGCGTTCTTGAGTACGCCCACCTCTATCTTTATCCTCCTTAGCTCATCCACCTTTCTTCCATCAGCTCTACGTCCTTCTTCATCTATTAACCTAGGAGGCCTTTCTACCTTTCTTACTAGCTGAGACAACATTCCCCCTCCTGCTCTTCTCTCTTCTTATCATCTCCCTTATCCTATCGGTTAATCCTGACGTGTGAGCCTCAAGCTCTATTCTCTTTATAACACGGACTAATAACAGTTCATCCTCTGGATTCTCAGCATAAATCCATATCCTTCCATTCTGCCCTACCAATATTTGACAATTTATCTCCTTTTTGATCATATTGATCATGGAGCCCTTCTTCCCTATGAGCCTAGGTATCTTGGCGGGTGATATCTCAACAACAGTTCCTCTATCTATCTTCCCACACTTAGGCTCCTTCGTTGACAGGAGTGGGTCTCTAGTCCTGTCAAAGGCTATTATCTTAGCTACGAGGAAATCTCCTACATCAAAGTACTTAGTAAGATCCTCTCTTGTGGTATCTATAACCTTATTGAAGGCATCACTTACCTGTAGTATCGCTGAGTAGGGCGAGGCTATGTCGACTGTCCAATGGGATATGCCTACATCTATGACTTTGCCTATGACAATATCCCCTACCTTTGGCACATAGCAGCATTTCAGAGGGATGACATGGATGGCTCTATCCTTAAGCTCAGCAAGACCTATGATGCTGGAGTATATGGCATTTCCCACCTTGTACACGTTACTTCCCAGTTGATATGGCCCCTTAGCTAAAAGCTGTCCTGGAACTACGATCTCTCTTTGAGTGAAGTACACTGCCACTGTGGTCACCTCATACTCAATATTCTGATCTCTCCTTCTCCTTTTGTAAGCTGATTAACCTTCTCTATCAGTATAGGTCTCATACCTGCTGGAATCTCTAGCTCTGCCATCCAGCTACCATCAGGAAGCCATGCCTGCCTCGTTATAGTTCCCATTCTACTCAAGACACCATAGGCTCTTCCCACATAAGCTGCTGGAATCTTAACGGCTATGAGTGCTCTGGCTATCTTGATGGGTAGTATTCGCTGAAGAGCTTTGATTATATTCATGGCCTGTTCTTCAGCTGGCTTGAAAGGGTCGATCCCAACTTTTGCCTCCTCTAGAGCACTTTCTATCCTTGATGGAGGATGAGGATGTCCAGTTCGTGGGTCTATGCAGTTTCTAGATATGAATTCTATTATTTGTCTTCTCTTAGCCTCTATCATTCTCCTACGCTGCTCTGCAGTAAGCTGGATCTCACCCTTCCTCAGGATCTGCTCAGCAACCTTGTAGGGATCAGTAGTTCCAAAAACCTTCATCAATGTCTCCTCTGAAGCTCTAAGCCCTTTCTTGGCATCCTTATATATTACGTCATAGACAAGAACCTTCCTCAAGTCCTTTTCTTTTCCTTCTCTAAACCTCCAGGCAGCCTCGGGCTCAACTATGATCTCGAACCTTTCACCATGACTTGAATACCTCGCTATTACATACTTGCCTCTCTCCAAGAGCGCTCACCTCAGGTCTTGAATTTCTTGTATTCCTCTATATACTTCGCTATTTCCTCCTTGGTTAGCTTTCTAAACTTGCCTTCAGCTACAGTTGCAATGCCCATTTCAATTTTCTCAGCATCTATTCCTCCTTCCATGACTTTCTCTAGAGCTTTCAGGGCAAGAAAGATAGCCTCCTTGAAGCTTATCTCCTTCTTATACTCCTTCTCTAGAAACTCCCTCACTGTGGCCTCCCCTGCCCCGATCACATGTGCATAGTACTTCCTATAGGCTCCCCATGGGTCAGTGCCAAATAGCTCAGGACCATTGAAGTCTATGCCGCCTATTATGAAGGCTACTCCAAAGGGTCTAACTCCTGCATGCTGAGTGTATATTTGCTTAAGATCGCAGATCCTCCTCGTCAAGGTTTCTACGGATATGGGCTCATCGTATACCAGCCTGTTTATTTGAGCCTCGACTCTAGCCCTATCTATGAGCACCCTTGCATCAGAGGGAATTCCTGAGAACACTAGGCCTATGTGCTCATCTATTTGATAAATCTTATCCACAGGCTCCATGAGAGGTGAGAATTCCTTCCTCTCCGCAATAAGCACTACACCTTCAGAACATCTAATGCCCACTGCAGTAAGGCCTTTCCTCACAGCCTCTGCTGCGTATTCTACTTGATATAATCTCCCATCTGGCGAGAAGATCGTTATGGCCCTTTTACGGCCGCTCCTGAGGAGCGGCTATCGTAGCCCATACTGGGTGGAGTGAACATGTTCATCACCTCATAGCCTTTAGAGCACCCCCTCACATAAATATCATGAATAGTATATAAAGGTAGTCTAAGCTTCGAGCACCTTGAGGAGCCCTCTATAGAAGCCTGCTTCATAATAGATGAGAAGAAGATCTCACCTTGGCTCTAACGTAATCATGTCTTTTTACAAGCTGAATGTACTCATCATAGCTTGTCCACTTTCTGTCATTCCTATGTAGTGACTAATTAAGAGCTTATTGCTGGTCTTTCTCCTGAACTAGGTTTCCATGGTCTTGGCAGTGGAAATGGATTGGATAGCCAGAAAGCATCTCATGAATAAGACTATTAGCTGCTAAGCTATGATATTCTGCATAACCTTAGGCAGAAAGTAGTCGACCACTTCTTCACTTAGTCCAATCTCAAGTAACCTCCTCCTTATCTCATTGGGATCTCTTATGCCTTCCTTAAGCATTCTCTTGGTGAGCTCACGTATAGTCTCCTTGTATTCATGTGGGTAAATTATCCATGCATCAACCAATTCTACGTAATAGTCAGGCTCAAACTTAGACCAGGGCTTCTTGTGTACAACAGCTACTTTTACCTCCTTAGCACCCTTCTCCTTCAAGTGCTCAAGTGCGCAAAGTATGCTCTCCCCTGTATCAGCTACATCGTCCACAAGGAGTACTCTCTTGCCTCTAACATCAGTGCTAACAGGTTGCGTTATGGTAGGCTTTTCTTTCGTCTCGGCTACACTTCTATAGAATTCAACCCTTATGCTAGCTACATTGGGATTATCAAGGAGGTCACTCATTATCCTGGCCACTACCCATCCACCTCTAGCTATGCCCACTATGATATCTGGCTTGTACCCGCTTTTCTCAACCTTCTCCGCCAGTCTAACTATTTGCCAGTAGAGCTTGTCCCATGTGAGGGTGATGAACTTCAAGCTCTACCCCTCAATACTTGGTCAGCTGTCTCGCTTTTAAGATTATTCTTCTCGCAGACAGCTCTTAGAGGACATCGTTGGCATAGCGGCTTATATGTTCTACAGTATTTCCTTGCATGTAGATAGGCCAGCGTCTGATACCATGCAGCTAGGTCTTTGAATCTTCTGACTATAAGGCTTCTAACACAGTGGTCAGTTATAGGGCATTTACTGCAGATGTATTTGGCACAGTACGTCACATTTGGTGGCCTGGCATCCTCAGGGACTACACCAAGCCTTCTGCTTACGGTTATCAAGTGAACATCACAGGGTGGAGTATAGACATCTCCATAGCTCGTCAGTATTATGGAGTCAGCTACCTTAGGCCCTATCCATGAACATTTGCTTATCAATAGGCGCCTGAGCTCAGCTAAGCCTACCTCCGCCAAAGCTGGCCCTATTCGATATACATCATCAGATGAAACTCCAAGGTCAAGAAGAAGTTTCCTAAGGTCATTCAAAGCCTCTTTAGCATGAACTATTTGATAGCTTGTTCCAATGTTGTGCCTCAGCTCCTCTTCATCATAAGCCAAGAGCTTGAAGGGATTCTCCTGGACTAGCTTCCATATTCTCATACACCATCGTAGTACGAATCGCTCATAGTCTGCTCTTCTCGATAAAACTACCGAAATGAATATGAACACAAAGTCCTCCTGGTCAATAGGTATTCTGACACCAGGATATTCCAGGGCGAGAGCTTCCGCTATTTCTCTGACCTCCTCTTCAAGCTTATCAATCTTCTCCTCGAAGGGGCCTCTGTGAACTCCTATAAGCTTTTTCACATAGTCTAGGTCAAGATGCCCCTTGTACTCTACTACAACTTCATCACCCACTTGAGCTAACTTGAGGCCTTTGTAGAATCCAGCCACTTTAGTCCATGAGCACCCCTTATGACAGAATAGACTGGAGATAAAACTTGGCCTTAAGGTTAGATGTAGGTTGAATGGCTTTCTCGGGACTAACTTCATAGCCTCCTCAGTACCTCGCTCATCCTGCTGATGGCTGCACCAACATCAGCCCTGTAGCCAAAATAGGTGAGGTTATCAGCTATGGAGGTCACTACAACGAATAGCTCCTTTCTTGAGACAATACCCATGCATCCTATTCTAAATATCTTCCCCCTTAACTCACCAAATCCTCCTGCAACCTCAATGTGGTATATATCAGCGAGCCTATTTCTGAACTTGACATCATCTATTCCTTGAGGATATCTCACGGCTATCACTGTAGGAGAGCGCCACTCTCTTTTTGGGAATATCTCCAGACCAAGTCCTTCTATGCCCTCATACAAAGCCTCAGAGCATATCTTCTGCCTCATTATCCAATTATCCAGGCCTACCTCTCTTATCATATCGAGAGCCTCATCCAGGGCGAACATCAAGTGAAGCGCAGGCGTAAAGGGAGTTTCCCATTTCTCCTCTCGAAACCTCTTATATCTCTTCAAGTCGAAGTAGTACGACTTAGCTTTAGTCTTCTCTATCACCTCCCAGGCCTCTTGACTTACTGAGAGCAGAGCTAGGCCTGGAGGTGCTGCTAGGCACTTCTGAGTTGCTCCTATGCATATATCTACCTTCCATGCGTCAACCTCTAATTTCTCACCTCCCAGAATGCTTATCGCATCTACAACTGTCAATACTCCTCTCCTCCTGGCTTCTCTACATATAGCCTCGAGCTCTCTGACTACAACTCCCGTTGAGGTTTCATTATAGACTAAGGCCAGTGCCTTTGCATCCTCGTGCTCATCAAGGAGTGCTTTTATATCCTCAAGCCTTGGGGCTTCTCCCAGAGGATACCTCTTGCATATGACATTAGCGCCATAGACCCTAGCTATATCTGCCATTCTCTGACTGAAATTGCCATATATGGGAACTATGACTTTATCGTTTGGTTCAATTATATTCGCAAGAGCGGCCTCCATGCCTCCTGTCCCTGATGAAGTGAGGATGAATATCTCGCCTTTTTCGGTTCTGAAAATGTACCTTAACTTCTCAACAAGCCTTTTATAGAGCTTCCTGAATGGCTCACTTCTATGATTTATAGCCTGCCTCGACATGGCCCTTATAACTCTTTCCGATAACATTGTTGGGCCAGGTACCATGAGTACTATGTCATTCATCCTCTTCACCACATTAGCCATATATTTGTGAGTAGTATTTATGATTTAGAGCATCCATGACTCCCCCTGTGATAACTCTCCTAACAGACTTTGGTACAAGAGACCCCTATGTGGCTGCCATGAAAGGGGTCATACTCTCCATTTGCCCAGAAGCTAGAATTGTAGACCTAACCCATGATATCGAGAAGCACGATATAAGGCAGGCTGCCTTCGTACTACTGAGTTGCTACAAGTACTTTCCTAGAGGTACCATCCACGTTGTAGTGGTCGATCCAGGTGTAGGCACTAGAAGAAGAGCTGTTGTTATAAAGACTAGGAGATACTTCTTCGTAGGCCCTGATAATGGAGTTCTTCAGCCAGCTGCCTGTGATGATAACATTGTAGAGTGTCGTGAAATATCGAATACGTTGCTCATGCGCTCCTCCATATCACGTACCTTTCATGGACGAGACGTGTTTGCTCCTGTGGCAGCATATATTGCCAAGGGAGTGCCTTTGAGATTCATAGGCCCTGAAGTGGAACCTGAGACTCTCGTGAAGCTGTACACCCCCACGGCTCGAGTTGAGATGCGCTCTATCGAAGGAAGGGTGATATACATAGACAGCTTTGGGAACGTCGTGACTAATATCGATGCCAACACTCTAAGAAAGATAGGAGTACACTATGGCGATATCGTTGGAATAAGTGTAGGCAGAAGGCATATAGTTGTTAAGCTTTGCAGAACCTATGGAGAGGTTGGAAAAGGGGAACTACTCGCGCTTATAGATAGCTTTAACTATTTAGAGATAGCTGTTAATCAAGGCAAAGCCTCAGAAATACTTGGAGCTAGGATAGGAGACAGAGTCAGGGTGACAAGACATGAACAGGATATGTCCGATATGTGGTAAGGAAGTCATCTTCACATCTCGCAAATGCTCTCTCCTTAGAAGAATAGTACACATGGAGTGTTGTACTAGGCGCTGTCCTCTAAGAGGACAAGGATTCTGCTTAGGGAAGCATATTGTGAGGTTGCTCTCTGAGAGGCCTCTAAGCCAGAGAGAGCTTGAGGAGATCATGGGGCTGGAGCCTGGAAAACTAACTTCTGCTGTGAAGCTCCTTGAGAGGCTTGGAATTATTGAGACGACATACGAAGGATTAAGAACTAAAGCTAGAGGATATACTCCTTAAGAACTCTTCCTCTTAGGATAACCACACCTTCCCTCCTCAAGATCTCCTCCTTTACCTTAGCGTATTTGAAGCCCTGAATATAACCTCCCAAACTGCCATCGCTCCTCACAACCCTATGGCATGGTATTATCAACGGCCATCTATTCCTGGCCATGATCCTTCCAATATATCTCCAAGCATTTCCTAGCCCTGCCTTCAAGGCCAACCTCCTATATGTGGTAACTTTCCCTCTAGGTATCCTCTTGGTGAGCTCCAGTATTGCCAGCTCCCTACTGGACAGTCCGCTTATGTCCAGAGCTACTTTCTCATTGAACCCCTCACCCATGTAAGCTCTCCATAGAGCATCAAATATGCCGTTGTATTCCATGTTGTCTACTATGCGCACGAAGTCCACGTTCATGGCCCTTAACACTTCAAATACTTCGCTTCTTGTATGAAGAGGAATTGTATTGGCATAAATACTGCCATCATCTGTTATGACAAGGCCTATCCAATGTCCATGAATATTCCTAAGCACTAGCTCTCTACTTCTGCGACTCTTCATAGACTATAACCGTGTTTATCTGAACTATATCCTCTGTGATAACGTTTCCTCTCACAGTCTTTCTTCGTCTCTCTCCTTTTCGTCTTGGATGAAAGCCTGGAGGACCTGATAATAGGATTCTCCTCTTTCCTCCTCCTGTGATGCCTGGATGCATGGGAAATCCTGAGCGATCGCTTCCTCCTGTTATCTTTAGCTTTACCCCTTTCAAACCTATCACATCACCATCTATTACATCCCCTATCTTAAGCCCTATGAAGGCCTGAGCCTGAGGACCCTTGACCTCTATCTGCTTTGCTTTCCCAGTCTTGGGGTCTGATACTACTACTTTGAACTCTGGCATGTCAACCACCTGTAGTCAGCTTCCTTCTTAGCTCTCTTATCTCTTTTAAAACTTGTTTTTCTTCATCACTCAATAAATCTCTGTACTTCTCAATCATTGTGAACATGTGCTCCTCAGGGACATCGACATAGAGGACATCTCCCTCCTTTATCTGTCGGCCTACTATTATGTTACCCTTTATGCTTATAGCAACTTCCATGCCCTTCACAGCTTCGCTTATAGGCTTGCCCTTGTCCTGTATCTGCATGATCTCACCTATCCTTTTGAGGTCCTTAGCCCTTGCCAGAGGATAGCCAGGCTTGATCCTTCCCGCTAGCACCGCAATGCCTACTATGGCTGGCTTGCTTCTCCTGAAAACGCAGCCAGGCAGTATCTTTATCTTACCAGGCCATATGAGCTTCTCAAGCTCTCTTCTTGTCTCCTCCTCTTTGAGCCTCTTTACCCACTCCTCATACTCCTCTATGAGCCTGTAGATTATGTTGTTCCTGAATATTCTGATGCCTTCACTCATTGCCAGATCCTCAGCATCAGGCAGTACCTTTACGTTGAAGGCTAGAATGACCCCGTAGTACCTGTTTGTCTTCTTAACGATACTGGCTTCGACTATATCTCTCTTGGAAACAGGCCCCACATCGGCCATCCTTACAGGAACGCCTCTTCTATGTAGGTAGTCTACTAACGCCTCAAGTGAGCCAAGAGTATCTGCTTTGACTACTACTCCTTCTATATCCTTTGATAATCTAACTCCAGCTAGCTCTTCTTCAACAAGCTTCTTCAGTTCTTCAATATGTGCCTCATCTTCAACCACATATATTGGTGCACCAGCTACCGCACCCTCTAGACCTTGAGCTACCACCTTGACTCCAGCTGCAGCGCTAACCTCCTCAACGCTTAGGAATCTATCTTCAGGGCTTCTCATCTCATCCATGGGCTTAGGCATTAGAAGACTTCTTATCTTAGTGACTATGGGGCCTTGTAGGCCACCTACCACTATGAGGTCTCCTTTCCTTATGACTCCATCATATATGATTACGTCAATGGTGGTGCCAAGTCCAGGCTCTTCTTTGACCTCAAGGATAACACCCTTTGCTGGCCCCTTGGAGACCATAAGCTTCCTACTCATATACCTCTGCGTCAAGCCAGCCAACACCAAGAGCAGGTCAGGCACTCCCTCTCCCGTTACTGCGCTTGTTGGGACTATTGCTACAGTCCTTGTGAAGTCCCTTACTCTATCATACCTATCGGCCCTAAAGCCAAGCTTAGCGAACTCGCCTATGATTCTGTATATGAGCTCCTCCAGACGAGCTACCACCTCTGGACTCTGTTTCCTCATGTTCTCCAGGAAAGGAGCCCACTCCTTAGACTTCCATCCTGGTATTCTATCTATCTTGTTCGCAGCAACTATGAATGGAGTCCTTCGACTCCTCAAGATTTCTATGCACTCATAAGTCTGAGTCTCGAACCCACGGAGCACATCTATGACTAGTATGGCTATATCAGCTATAGAACCGCCTCGCCTCCTCAGGTTCACGAAAGCTTCATGTCCCGGAGTATCTATCATGAGAAAGCCTGGTATGTTAACCTTAGCCCTAAACTTCTCGATAAGCGGTCCACACATCCTCTCAAGAGTTCTCCAGGGCAGGAAGGAAGCTCCTATGTGCTGGGTCATGGTTCCGGGCTCACGAAGAGTTACAGCAGTCCCCCTTATCTTGTCGAGAAGAGTAGTCTTGCCCACATCAACGTGACCTAACACGCAGACAATGGGGCTTCTTAGACTCATCTCAGAACCCTCAAGTTACAGGTAGTTCATTACTAATAAACTTAATGCCCACTAGGACTTCCCTTCACGTACTTCTCAGTCCACTTAAGCTTCTTTGGGTTCCTCCTCAGGTATAGCATGTTCTTTCTACACTTGCTTGAACAGAATCTTAGGATAGTTCCATCATTACGTACAAATATCATTCCTCTTCCTGGCTCTATCACCCTGCCACAGAAGGAGCACCTATAGACTCTAGGCATGATGACCACATCCCTCGGGTCATATACCACTCCTTCTAGTGCTATATAAATTTTTGTGTGAGCTAAACTTATTAACCCGAATCTCAAGGTAGTCATGGCGTAGGTGGTCTAGGTGTCAGGAAGCAAGCCATTCTATGTAAGGTTCGAGGTTCCCTCAGAGCTGGCGGAAAAAGCCTATGAAGCCCTCAGAATAGCCAGAGAGACTGGTAGGATAAAGAAAGGCACCAATGAAACCACCAAGGCAGTGGAAAGAGGGCTTGCTAAGCTTGTTCTTATAGCTGAAGATGTTGATCCTCCTGAGATCGTGGCTCATCTACCACTACTATGTGAGGAGAAGAAGATACCATATGTATACGTTCCTTCGAAGAAAAAGCTCGGCGAAGCTGCTGGAATCGAGGTAGCAGCGGCTTCAGCATGCATAATCGAGCCTGGAGAGGCTAAGAACATAATGGATGAGATAATAGCTAAAGTTCAAGAGCTTAAGGTTAAAGCTAAGAGGTAGGTGAGATTATATGAGCTCCTCCGATGAAGCAACACCTGCTGAGGTTGTACAGATAATAGGACGAACTGGAGTATGTGGAGAGATAACTCAGGTAAGGTGTAAAATATTAGCTGGCCCTGATAAGGGCAGAATTCTCACTAGGAACGTAAAAGGTCCTGTAAGGCTAGGAGATATTCTCATGCTTAGAGAGACTGCAAGAGAGGCACGCAAGCTAACAGCGAGATAGGCGAATATCACTAGGCTAATACTGCTCTCACACCAATACTCACACTTTATGCATATTTTTATACTTGTTTTACTATGATGATATCTCGTAATGAGGCTTTCAACTCTATTCGACATACTGTATAAGAATCAACAAGTATCCGTTGTATTGAAAGAGAGAGTCAAACTGAAGATAGGCAGTTTAGATCTGTCCAGCCTCGAAGCTGGCACTAAGCTTAAATTACCCTACTGGATAGCCAAGGTGCTGGAGGAGAAAGGCATTGTGGAGGTAGAGGATAGGGGAGTAGGCTTTGACGAACTAGCTAAGGCCCTTTGGAGAGAGGAGCACTCCTCAACTCTATCATCCCTTTCTGAGGACTTCTACTCCAAGGTTAGGCTCTATCTCGAACGCTCGCTCATGCCTTCTATAGAGGGCAAGCCAACTAGGATAAGCGAGCTAAGGCAGTATCAAGCTCTTCTAGATGAACTACTGGGTAGACGCCTTCAGAAGATACTACTTGTCGCTAGAGTTGGAATATCTCCACCTGAGTACGCTAAGGACATGGTCGTTGAAGAGCGAATTCTGTACGATAGATTAAACTATGTCCTAGAGGAATGGCGTAAAATGGTATCCTCGCTTACCAAGGGTGAGTAGTTTGGAGGTAAGTGAGCCTAAGGAGTATGCGGTATTATCAGACCCTAGGCTGAAATTCACGGAGTTCTACAGGACATTTGAAACTGAGGATGGAAGGCTTAAATATCGTGAGAGAATAAGGAGAATGGTTCTCCTCAGGCAGAGAAGTCTATTAATAGACTTCTCTGACCTTTTGGCATTCGATAAGGATCTAGCCATGGAGCTCCTCAGAAATCCTGCGCCCTATATTGAGGCTGCAAGCAAGGCTATATCCACAATAGTTAGTGTGTATGATGAAGAGTATGCTCGCTCCACAGAGTTCTTCGCCAGGTTTCGAAACTTGCCTGAGTGCACTCCTATAAGAGAGCTCAAAGCTGCTCACATTGGACATCTAGTGATGATAGAAGGTATCCTCACTAGGGCAACTCCAGTTAAGCAGCAAATAGTTGAGGCCGTCTTTGAATGCGAATGTGGAGAGAGGATAACTGTTAGACAGGATAGCTATGTCCTCAAACAACCAGGCAGATGTCCTAATCCAGCCTGCGGAAGGAGAAGCTCCTTTAGATTACTAATAGAGGAGTCCAAGTTCAGAGACTGGCAGAGAATAACTGTTCAGGAGAGGCCTGAAGAGCTTCCTCCTGGACAGCTGCCCAGAAGCATAGATGTAGTCGTAACAGATGACCTTGTGGATAAGGCAAGGCCAGGGGATAGGGTTGTCATAACTGGTATACTAAGAGTGCAGCAGGACAGGAGCAGTAGAGGAGCCAAGCTGTCCACGTTCAGCGTGTATGTAGAGGCTAACTGCATAGACGTGTCGAGAGCTGAACTGGGAGAAGTTGTAGTAAGCCCTGAGGATGAACGTGTTATCCTTGAGCTAGCCAAACAGCCAGACATACACGAGAAGATCGTGAGGAGTATAGCTCCATCGATATATGGCTATGAACATATAAAAGAGGCAATAGCTTATCAGCTCTTTGGCGGAGTTCCCAAGGTATATCCTGATGGAGTTAGGGTGAGAGGAGATATACATATTCTTCTCGTGGGAGACCCAGGAACTGGCAAGTCTCAGCTACTGAAGTACGTGGCTAAGATAGCTCCTAGAGGACTGTACACAACTGGAAAGGGATCAAGTGCAGCTGGCCTTACAGCCACTGTGCTTAGAGATAAGACAACAGGAGAATTCTACCTTGAGGCAGGTGCTCTGGTTCTATGTGATAAAGGCATAGCGTGTATAGACGAGATAGACAAAATGGATACGAAAGATAGAGTTAGTATTCATGAGGCCATGGAGCAGCAGACTGTGAGCATAGCTAAGGCAGGTATCGTAGCCACATTGAATGCTAGATGCGCTATACTGGCAGCTGCTAATCCGAAGTATGGCAGGTACATATTCGAAAGAAGCTTCAACGAGAACATCGATGAACGAAAACTGCCACCTACTATCTTATCAAGGTTTGACTTGATATTCATAATCACCGATAGACCTGAGGCCTCTAGAGATGAAGCGCTGGCAAGACACGTACTTGAGCTCCATGGAGGTACACATATAGCCATGAGGGATATAATACCTCCCGACCTCCTCAGGAAGTACATAGCCTATGCTCGCGAGAAGGTACATCCTAAGCTGTCAACTGAGGCTATGGAGGAGATAAGGAAGTTCTACCTAGAGATGAGGAGTAAAGCTCAAGGAGTTCACTCACCCGTGCCCATAACTCCAAGACAACTGGAGTCCTTGATAAGACTTGCTGAGGCTAGGGCTAAGATGGCTCTTCGCGATGTCGTGACAGCAGAAGATGCCAGGGCGGCTATAAGGATAATGAAGCTATGCCTTAGTAGCGTTGGCTATGATGAGGAGACAGGAGCTATAGATATAGACATAATCATGGTAGGTAAGCCAAGGAGCCAGCAGGAGAAGATGGCTAGGCTTATGGATATCATAAGAGAGCTTGAGGAGGCACACGATGGTAAGCCTGTACCTCTTGATGAGATATACGATGAGGCTGAACGTGAGGGATTGGATAGAGCCTTTGTCGATAAAGCCCTTAGACATATGAAGGATGAGGGTCTAATATATGAACCGAGACCTGGCTATGTGAAGAGGACATGACTATGATGATAAACGAACTACCAATACCCTCTGAAGCAAAAAGAGTTCTCTTAGACAGGGGCATAGTTGAGCTCTATCCCCCTCAAGAAGAAGCGGTTAGAAAAGGCCTTCTTGAAGGCAGAAGCCTAGTTGTGGCGATACCAACAGCTGCTGGCAAGACTCTGATAGCAGAGTTGGCCATGATCAAAAGCATACTTGAGAAAGGAGGTAAGGCATTATACCTAGTGCCTCTCAGAGCTCTCGCCAATGAGAAATATGAAGAATTTAAGTGCTATGAGAGATTGGGGCTTAGAATAGCCGTCAGCACAGGTGATTATGACTCATCTGATCCATGGTTAAGCAGATATGATATAATCGTAGCCACTAATGAAAAAGTGGATAGTCTTCTTCGACATAAGGCTGAGTGGATTAAAGACGTGTCTGTAGTCGTTGCTGATGAAATTCACCTCCTTAATGACCTAAGCAGAGGTCCTACTCTTGAGGTCGTACTGACTCGCTTAAGACAAGTTAAGCCAGATGCTCAGGTAATAGCCCTTAGCGCTACAATAGCCAATGCAGAGGAGATCGCTGAGTGGCTGGGAGCAGAGCTGGTAAAAAGTGATTGGAGGCCTGTACCTCTTCGAGAGGGAGTCTACTGTAAGGGCTATATAGAGTATGAAGATGGAGAAGTTCACAAAGTTAAGGATTATTCAGACTATGACCTTGCCAACCTAGTGCTAGAGATAATTGATGATGGAGGGCAGGTTCTTATATTTGCTAACACTCGCCACTCAGCAGTTAACATGGCTCGTCGCCTGAAGGGCTATGTGCTAAGAAGACTCTCTCCTCAAGAGAAGAAGGAGCTTAAGGAGATAGCGGATCATATATTGAGAGAGGGTGAACGTACTTCTCTTAGTGAAGCTCTAGCCGAGCTAGTAGCCGCTGGTGTTGCATTTCACCATGCAGGCCTTCACTATCTTCACAGAAAGATAGTGGAGAGAGCCTTTAGAGAGCTTCATTTAAAGGTCGTCTGTGCAACACCTACGCTGGCAGCAGGCGTTAATCTTCCAGCAAGAAGAGTTATCATCAGCGATTATAGAAGATATGACCCTCGATTCGGCCTTAATCCAATACCAGTCCTAGAATACAAGCAGATGGCTGGACGAGCAGGAAGGCCTAAGTACGATGAGATCGGAGATGCCATCCTTATGGCAAGAAGTCCTGAAGAGGCCTACTGGCTTGTTGACGAGTACGTTAGAGCTGAACCCGAGAGAATATGGTCCAAGCTAGGCGCTGAGCCTGCTCTAAGGAGCCACGTGTTATCCCTAGTTGCTACAGGCTTTGCTAATAGTGAAGAAAGAGTATTGAAATTCATCGAAGACACCTTCTACGCTAGACAGTATGGCGTACATACTGTGAAGGAGACTGTACGTGTGGTTCTAAGATTCCTTCTTGACCATAATATGATTGAGCTAAGACAGGATCTCCTGACAGCTACAGCCTTTGGCAAGAGAGTATCTGAGCTTTACATAGACCCCCTATCCGCAGTCAGGATCAAAGCTGGCCTAGAAAGCGCAGCGAGCTCAACCACACCCCTAGGTTATCTGCACCTCATATGTCATACCCCTGACATGCCCAAGCTGTACTTGAGAAGAGGGGAAAGAAAGCATTACCTAGAGTACTTGGAGAAACATAGGGATGAACTTCTCATTAAACCTCCTGAGGATCATGAAGAACTCCTTCTCTACCTATCTGAGCTTAAGACAGCTCTCCTCCTCCTTGACTGGATTGAGGAGGTGTCTGAGGACACGATAGTTAGGCGCTATGATGTAGGTCCTGGTGACATCTATTCACTCGTACAAACAGCAGAATGGCTCGTATACTCAGCTAGAGAGATATCAAAGCACCTAGGGCTTATGCATCACTTAGGCTCTCTGGAGAAACTAAGACTTAGGATCAAACATGGCGTGAGAGAAGAGCTTCTAGAGCTAGTAAGCCTAAAGGGAGTAGGAAGGGTTAGAGCTAGGATGCTTTATCAAGCAGGCTTCAAAACTCTTGAGGACTTAAGGAGGGCGAAAGTAGAGGCCTTGATCAGAGTCCCCATGATAGGCGTTGAGATCGTGAAGTCTATAAAGGAACAGCTAGGTGAGACCATAGATGAAAAAGGGTTAGAGAAGATTAAGAAGAAGGAGCAAAGCACTTTAATGTACTGGCTTGAGTGATCTTAACTAGACCGGGTGATGGTTGATGAGGATATTCCACATAGCTTCTGATGAGGAGATAAAGAAAGGGGAGACTACCGATGTCTACTTCGTAAGGACTCAGATGATACTTAAGGCTAAGGGCTATGATAAGGTGAAAGTTGTAGCTGAGATAACTCCCAGTAGTCTGCCTCAGGGATGGTCATGGGCTGTGCTCTGTGGTATCGAGGAAGTAGCTCGTCTTCTTGAAGGCCTACCTATAGACGTCTACTCAATACCTGAGGGCACGATCTTCACGACGAGAGATCGTAAGGGAATAAGAGTTCCTGTAATGATGATAGATGGAGTGTATTATCACTTCTGCATATACGAGACTCCTTTGCTCGGACTCATATGTCAAGCCAGTGGCGTAGCCACAATGGCTGCTAGGATAAGGAAGATAGTAGGCCCTAATAAGCTACTTCTAGCCTTTGGGATAAGGAGAATGCATCCAGCATTAGCACCAATGCTGGATAGGGCTGCATACATTGGTGGCTTTGATGGAGTCTCAAGCCTTATAGGGGCAAAGACCATAGGGAAGAAGCCCATGGGAACCATGCCTCATGCATTAATACTCGTCATGAAAGATCAAAGGGAAGCATGGAAGGCCTTTGACGAGGTAATGCCGCCCGAAGTGCCACGTATTGCATTAGTCGATACCTTCTATGATGAGAAAATTGAAGCACTGATGGCTGCAGAGCTTCTAAAGGATAAACTCTATGGCGTGAGACTTGATACCCCTGGCTCTAGAAGAGGAAATTTTGCTGAGATAATAAGAGAGGTAAGATGGGAGCTTGATATAAGGGGGTATAGGCACGTCAAAATCATAGTCTCTGGGGGGATAAACGATAAGAACATAAAGGAGCTGGCTGAGGCTGGAGCTGATGGGTTCGGCGTAGGCACTGCTCTTTCAAATGCTCCCGTAGTAGACTTTGCTATGGATATAGTTGAGGTTGAAGGAAGGCCTCTAGCCAAGAAGGGCAAATATGCTGGGAGGAAGATGTTATGGAGATGTCCTGAATGTTTAGTACTCGAGGTAACGCCCTTTGGTGCCAAGGCCCCTAGATGTGAGAAGTGTGGAATAGAGATGGAACCTCTCCTAAGGCCTCTCATAAAGAATGGTGAGATAGTAGTCAAACTACCATCCCCTGATGAGATAAGAAAGTATGTCCTTGAGCAGTTAGAGAAGCTACCTCCTCTGGACTAGGAGTACAACTCCCTTCTGGTCATCTCAAGGACTCTATCAACAATCCTAGGAGCTTCCCCTATGAAATTACTCGGATTCATGCACTCCTCAAGCTCTTTCCTATCCTTAATTATCCCCCTGACTTCAGGCTCTTCCCACAGAACCTCTATGAGGTCTTTATCCTCAATGAGGCTCTTCCTCACGCACTTCCTAATCAGCTCATAGGCTCTCATACGACCCATGCCTCGCCTTATAAGCAACGTGAGGACAGCCTCGCTAAGGCATCTTCCCTTGGTGAGCTCAATATTCCTCCTCATTTTGTCAGGATATATTCTTAGATTGGTGAACACATCTATCATATCATCAAGCATCTCATCAACGAGTATCAAGGCTTCAGGCACTATGAATCTCTCAGAGCTGGAGTTCGTGAGGTCTCTCTCATGCCATAATACCATGTTCTCAAGAGCTGGTATCACAAGGCTTCTAACTATCTTTGCAAGACCAGATACTCTTTCGCACACTATTGGATTCTCCTTATGAGGCATGGCTGAGCTGCCCACCTGCTCCTTGCCAAAGCCCTCAGCTATTTCCATAATCTCAGTTCTCTGAAGGTTCCTGACCTCTGTAGCCATACGGTCCAGGGTTGAAGCTATCATGGCCATAAGGCATATGAGCTCAGCGATTCTATCCCTTTGAACTATTTGAGTAGCTGCTTCCTCATAGCCAGGAAGTTCAAGAATCCTCATGACCTCCTCCTGAACCTCCCATCCTTTGCCCATGAAAGCCGCCATAGTTCCTACGCTACCACTCATCTTCCCTACTAGGACCCTTCTCCTAGCCTCTCTTAGCCTTTGTAGGTGCCTTGCAAGCTCTCTAATCCATACTGCAAACTTGAGGCCAAGCGTTATGGGAGAAGCGTGTTGTCCATGAGTTCTCCCCGCCATAACAGTCATTTTATGCTTCTCCGCTAAGTTCATCAAGACCTCTACGAGCTTTACGAGCTTTTCCTCAATTATATTGAGCGCCTCCTTGAGCTGGAGAGCAAGGGCAGTATCTAGGATATCATTTGATGTAGCTCCAACATGTACATACTCACCATACTCACCACAAGCTTCAGCAAGAGCCTTCACCACGGCAAAGGTTTCATGTTTCAAGACCTTCTCAAGCTCCTTCACTCTCTCTAGCTTGACGAACTTGGTGCTGGCTCTCTCATAAATGACTCTACCTGCCTCTTCAGGTATGATGCCAAACTTGGCATTGGCAAGAGCAAGAGCTCCTTCAACAGCTAGCATTTTTTCAAGCCTGCTCTCCTCTTCAAATATCCTTCTCATCTCAGGAGAGCCATATCGACCTGTATCTATGGGCAGTATCGGCATGGCATGACCCCTTAAGACAAGTGTAGACGAGACTTTTAAAATCAATCCTATACTTTTGGATTCATGGGGAGAAGCCTGAGATGAAGCCTGTGATAATCGATACTGACATAGCTTCTGGAATAGGCGGTGATGTGGATGATGCACTCGCACTAATATTAGCTCTAGCTAGCGAGGAGCTAGACATCAAAGGCATAACCATAGCGTATGGGAACGTAGACCTCAAGGCCAAGCTGGCTCTGAATATATTGGCTTTAATGAAGAGGAAAGTTCCAGTCGCAAGAGGAGCCTCACTCTCACTATCTTTTGACCTTAAACGTCGTGGTCCTCAGGAAGGATTTGGCGAGATAAAAGAGGTTGAGCTTCTAGATAAAAGCCTTAAGCCAGAGAAAGTTCATGCAGTGGACTTTATTATTGAAAAAGCCAGGGAAATAGGCTCTCTTTCTCTCATAACCATAGGTCCTCTCACCAACATAGCATTGGCTCTCCTTAAAGAACCTGAGCTCGTGGATCACATAGAGCATGCCTACATAATGGGAGGCGTCTTCAATAATTTCCTTGACAACAAAGTGATGCCCATCATGGAGTACAACGTGTCCTCGGACCCTCTAGCTGCACACGTAGTGTTATCCTCAGGTATCAAATACACGTTGGTTCCCTTGGATGTCACTATGAGAGTTCCCTTAACGAGAAATGAGATAAACATGCTTAAGAACAGTTCCTCAAGGATAGCCAAATTCATAGTTGAGCTCACTAGGCCAAGGCCAGTATGGTATCTCCATGACCCTCTTACTGTAGGAGTGGCCATAGATGAAACTTTCGTAGAGACCGTCTACGCTAGAGTTGAGGTCGTGACTCAGGGCAAGTGGTCTGGGAGGACTTTTGCTACTCGAGGTGAGCCTAAGGGTAGGATATGTGTTGATGTAAGGAGTGAACAATTCATCAGGTTCTTCATGAATAGATTAATGGGGATGAGAAATGAGTAAGGTAGCTCTCGTCTATGATGATGTATTCCTGCTTCACCAACCTCCTGAGCTTCATCCTGAGCGTCCTGAAAGATTAGTATGGGCCACAGAAGCCCTAGGTAGATATGGGCTCTATGAGAGGCTTCTCAAAGTTAAGGTACGTGAGGCTACCGAGGAGGAGCTGGAATTAGTCCATAGTAGGAGGCACATAAATTTCATAAAGAGCTTGTGTGAGAAAGGTGGAGGCTGGATAGATGCTGACACATACACGTCCTCTCATAGCTATGAGGTGGCCAAGTATGCTGTTGGCGGCATAATAGAGGCTGCCAAGCTTTTTCTCGAAGGGAAGATCAGTAGAGTGATAGCTCTTGTAAGACCTCCTGGCCATCATGCTGAAAGAAATCGAGCCATGGGTTTCTGCCTATTCAACAACATAGCCATACTGGCACGTTTCCTCATTAAGAGAGGAGGCAAAAGGAGAATAGCCATAATCGATTGGGATGTACATCATGGTAATGGAACACAGTCAGTCTTCTACAAGGATGCTCAAGTCCTCTACATATCCCTTCATCAATGGGGAATATTTCCTGGCACAGGATGGTATGATGAGATAGGGGAGGGTGAAGGTGAAGGACTTAACATCAACTTCCCCCTTCCTGCCGGTGTAGCTGATGATGTCTATCTGGAGTTCTACGATGTAGTCATAGATATAGCTTCACAATTTAATCCTGAAGTCGTATTGGTCAGTAGTGGCTATGACGCTCATGAAGCTGATCCCCTTGCTGATCTCCTTCTCTCCTCAAGCGTATATTGGCTCCTCACAAGAAGAATAATTGAGGAGATAAAGCCCTACGGCCTCTTTATACTATTGGAAGGTGGGTATAATCTCAGAGCTCTTGCCATGAGCATTGTCAATACAGTTAAAGCTCTTCTAGATGAGTATGTGGAGCAGAGAAACACCATAACACATGAGCGCGTGAGGTCGAGGGCATTTTCTCTACTCAACGATGCAAAAAGATTATTCTCTCAGTACTGGAATATGTGATTAAATCTTTTAATTTGAGCCATACTCAACATTATACCATGACTCAAGAGGAGATACATAAGGTGCATGAGTATATAGAAGCTCACTTCAATGAGCACCTTGAGCTCACAAGACGTCTTCTACAACAACCAAGCATCTCAGCCACGGGCGAAGGCATAGAGGAATGTGCACAGATGGTAGCAGATCACCTTAAGGAGCTAGGAGCTACTGTCCAGCTTGTAAGGTTCAGGGATGGGCATCCTATAGTCTATGGCAAGCTCTATTCGAAAGAAGCCAAGAAGACAATTATAGCCTATAGCATGTATGATGTACAGCCACCAGAGCCTCTTGACGAATGGATAGCTCCTCCTTTTGAAGCTAGGATAGTCCAGATGGAGCCTTTTGGGGATGTCATAGTGGCAAGAGGAGCTATCAACACCAAAGGCCCTCTCATGGCCTTCATAAACGCCGTCAAGTCAATAATGGACTCAGGCTTGGAGCCTCCTGTGAACATGATCTTTCTCATAGAAGGTGAAGAGGAGATAGGCAGTCCTCATGTACCTGTCATAGTGAAGGAGAAGCTTGATGAGCTTAAGAAGGCTGATGCTGTATACTTCCCCTCAGCTACTCAGGATGAAAGAGGAGTTCCTAGTGTAGTCCTTGGATGTAAAGGCATAGTCTACGTAGAGCTGGAAGTTAGAGGTGGCTCATGGGGAGGGCCTAAGGAGCGTGATATACATTCATCATATATAGCCTGTGTCGATAGTCCCGTGTGGAGGCTCATTCACCTTCTATCAACCCTATGTTCTCCTGAAGGCAAAGTCCTCATTGATGGCTTCTATGACAACGTAGCTCCTCCAAGTCCTGATGACATGGAGATGCTCAAGAAAACCCTTGAAGTATTTGATGAAGAGGTCATCAAGAGAAGATTCACCGTGGAGAGATTTAGAGGAGATGCTAAAGGCCTCGAACTCCTCAAGAACTTGATATTCAGCCCTGCACTGAACATAGACGGAATATATGCTGGATACATAGGCCCAGGCACCAAGACAGTACTACCCTACAGAGCCATGGCTAAGCTCGACTTCAGGCTAGTCCCTAACATGACACCTGAAGAAGTTGTGGAGAAGCTCAAGAAGCACCTTAAGAAGCATGGTTTCTCTGACGTAAAGCTCAAGGTAAGGGATGCATATCCATGGGCTAAGACAGATCCCAGAGCCTCCATTGTGAGAGCCGCTATTAGAGCTCTTAACATACATGGATTCGATAAGTATGAAGTATGGCCCATGAGTCCTGGCTCAGCCCCCTTCTATGCCTTTGCATCACCTCCACTAAGCCTACCCTTCGTCATGGCTGGTCTGGGCCATGGAAGTAGAGCCCATGCTCCTAACGAGTACATAACTGTTAAAGGGCTCAAGGACTTGGAGAAATACATAGTAACCTTCATCTATGAATACGCATCACTTAAGTGAGCACTTCAGCTTCTCAAGGATCTCGATGGCCTCCTCAACATCTTCTATTATTTCGTAGAAGAGTAGTTTCCTGCCAGCAGTAGCTCCCTCCCATCTAGTGAAGTCGGCATAGAGACTCTCCAGCTTAGTTCTTGCATCCTTTAGTAACCTGATGGCCTCCTCCAAGCTCTTCATGTAAAGCCCTCCTAGAGATAATCTAGACAGGTTGTTTAAAATAGTAGTAGGTCTTGGGGAGAGGTAGATTTATCACTCAATCATAAGAACTGACTGTATAAAATTTAAATTATAGGTATATAGATATTATTATAGCCTTGAGGTGCCCCTAGTGTGGACGAGATGGAATTTCAAAACCTTAGGGAGCTCGCGGAGGTGCTTAGAGCTTTGTCCAACATAGTCAGGTTGAGGATTCTAGGGCTTCTAGCTACATCGGAACAGCCAATGTACATCATGGAGATAGCAAAAAGGCTAAGGCTTCCCTATCCCCTTGCCCATCTCTATCTCACAAGCTTGGAGAGGCTGGGCTTGGTTGAGAGCAGGTATGAGTTCATTGGAGGTGATAGGCCACATGTAAGGCGATACTATAGGCTCAAGGAGTTCCGCATAGTCATAACCCCTGAGCTCATCAAAAAGCTCTTTGAAGGTGAGATCTATGAGAGCGACTAGAATAGCATACCTGATAGTACTCATGGTCTCAGTTGTTGCTATAGGTCTAGGAGTGCCCTACTTCAGTCTGCGAGCTATGGCTGAACACGTCATCTCTGAGTGGATGGGACTAGCAATAGCTATAGTAGCGTTGTTAGTAGCAGGTACTCTAGGCTTCTTCGGCTTTGTCTTCTTCAAGGGGGAACCCTTTGCTGTAGCTCATGCTTCAAGTCGTGAGAGAGAGCTGGAACTCAAGATCAAGTCGTATAGGGCAAGACAAAGAGCTCTTCTTGAAGAAATGGATGAAGTAGTCAAGATACTGCGTGACATAAGGGACTTGCTAAGACAAGCCGAAGGTGAGATCCATGAAGGATAACCAAGAGGTTAAGTTGAAGTACATCAACCTATCAGACGAGGAGATAGAGGAGCTCATCATGGCTAGAGTGCGAGAGATGAAGGAACTTCTACGTGAAATAAGGGACCTTCTTAAGATGGCGGGTGGTTTGTCGTGAGTGGCTCACGTAAGTTTGAGGAGTATGAAAAGGCTCTACACCAAGCTGAGTACTTCAAGATCAGCGGAGCAGGAGTTACGCACATCAAGGGGGTCATAGTGAAGATAGCTGGAACAGGCAAGTTAGAAGATGATAGGTTGGCCATAGCTGGCTCAGGCGTGATATGTGGCAGCATATCGCTACAGAGCGTGAAAGCATCTGGAAGCCTTAGGATAGAGGGAGACTTAGAAGCCAAGTCACTCAGCATATCTGGCTCATGTCTCATAGAAGGCTCGCTCACATCGGAACAAGTAATATCTTCAGGAAGCTGCAAGATCCTCGGTGATACAAAGATAGAGAGCTTGCTCAAGTCGTCAGGTTCCTTCAAAGCTGGGAGGATTAAAGTAGGCAGGATAGTAGCATCAGGCTCATTCAGCACAGATGACATAGATGCCGACGACATAAGGATTGAAGGCACCATTGATGTATCGGGGAACATTATCTGCAACACCTTATATCTAAGGCTGAAGAATAGGTCACAGATCAAGGGCCATGTAAGAGCTGAGCATGTTGAGATAGAAGGCGAATACACATCCAAGCTTGGCATATTAGGCTTGGTAAAGAGGAGCAGAGGAGTCCCTCAGCTCAAAGTAAAAAGAATAGAGGCAGGGGAGATAGTCCTGCGTGAGATACATCTCATATGTGAGGAGGTTAAAGCTGATAGGATATCCATAGGCCCTGACACTATAGTCGAAGGCCAGATACTGTATAGAGAGAACATAGATGTGCATCCATCGGCTCAGCTCTCAAGAGAGCCTAAGAGAACAGCATAAACCACCACCTCATTTTCTTTTCGGCTAGGGATTGCAAAGCTCTATGCTGTCTAGTGATGGTATATGGTTGAACATGAGCACAGCTTCCTATCTGAATGAGTAGAAGCCTTGGAGCCCCGGCCGGGATTTGAACCCGGGACCACCGGCTTCCTTGAGCTCTCACAAACCTTACAAGGCCGGCGCTCTGCCGGGCTGAGCTACCGGGGCTCATTTAGAGAAATAGCAGCCAAGACTTAAAACTATTTCTCATTAACCTGCATCATCATCTATGAATATGAACCGTCGTCAAATCGTGCGTTGGTCAAGATATGTTTCCACGACCTCCTACCTCTTGAACCATTATAGACATCGCTGAGTTCATATAATCCTGGGCAACTACAAGTCTACTAGGGGCTAAAATGGTCATTGTAATAGAGGAGCCGCTAGCATCATTGATAAAAAAAGAGGCTGAGAGACGAGGTCTCCAAGTTGAGGAATATCTGCTTGCTCTTCTCGATAGATTCCTGAACTCCAAGGAGAAGATAGAGGCTTACATAAAACTTCATGAGAAGTACCTGAGAGAAGCCGAGGAGCTTTACGCAAAGGATGAGTTAACTCAGGCATGTGAGAAGTATTGGGGGGCTGTAACTACCTTACTTAATGCCATAGGTGAGAAGAAAGGTCTTCCTCACTATAGCCATAGAGATCTTGCCGAGATAGTAGAATGTCTAGTGGAGGAAGCCAACAATCCCAAGATTGCAGAGTATTTTGCCCAAGCTGAGAGATTGCACGCTAACTATTATCATAACTTTCTAAGAAAGATCACTTTTGACCACCATAGAAGAAATGTTATGGAATTAATCGCAATTCTAAAAAGATACCTTCAATCATCACAGGATGGTAAGCAGGATCAGGCCTCTGGAGAAGTACATCATTGCTAAAGTATCAGAAGCCTAGAAGTTACTCTCCTAGTTAACCTTCAAGTCCTGCTCATCATCGCTCAAGTGAGATAAAGCTTAACAGCTTCTACACACTATGTCTATAATGGATTGTGGTTACGAATGGGGCCGTAGGCTAGCCTGGAAGGCTGCGGGACTTGGGATCCAGCCTCAGAACATTAGGGGCTGGAAGAGATGTCCCGTGACCGGGGTTCAAATCCCCGCGGCCCCACCATAATTTTACAAACTTCCTTTGTAGTATAGATTAAGTCACGGTAAACACCTTTATGCACTTCAAACCATGGTCAAGGAAGGCAGGGCCTAGGTCATTCTCATCATTAATCTCCCTAAGGACTCCCTCAGTTGATCGATGCCAGCCCTAATATGCCATGTCAAGAAACTTTATTAGCTTACAGCTTAAGCTTAATGATAGGGCCGTGATGACAGGAAAGCCTACGTGTGATGGATGAGCGAAGGGTGAGCTTATGGAACGGCCCCTACTAGACAGTTTGACATACTTGTCTATGAGCTCTGATGGCTAGAATGCTATGAGATGACGTGAAAGGCTTGATGGTCTCCTATATGAGAATGCTTTTATGGAAATCCTCACTAGGCCTCTACAGCCACCCATGCTGAGTACTTGCCTCCATCGATCATTGTTGATGGTTCACTTATGATTCCCTCTCTTATAAGCCTATCTGCGCACCTCTCAAATATTAGATGGTATACGAAGTTAAATGCTTCCTCCAAAGCTATTCCATTCCTGTAGGGATTGGTCTTTGAATAGGCCTCCTTCAATAGACTCCAGCTCCTCTCCACGACCTCCTTCACTATCCTGTGCATGAGACCCTCACTTAGCCTCTCTATCCTCTCTACATCCTCTCTTGCTAGGAAAGGCTTCTTCAGCTCCACACCATTATCCTTGATATCCACATAGTTCATCAAGTATAGGTTGTTGACCAGCACAACCAGATATTCACCATCGATCCCAGTTTCCTGTCTCATCTCCTCCAAGTTCCTCCTGCCAAGATGAAGTGATTCAAGCACTCTTCCCATATCAATCATCATCTTATTCACTATGTCCATGGACACTCCATTCAAGCTCCACCACCATGCAAGGTCAGGAAGAGCCTTCCTTGGAGGTCTTGGAGGAAGTCTACCATGAGTGTAAAAGATATACTTTCCAAACCTTTCACTATGACCCCACATCCAAGCCTTCCTCAAGTCCACGCAGCTTGATTCGATAGCTGAGAAGACATATCTTCTGCCTCCAGGCATTTCCTTAGCGACCACGAGGTATCCTTCATCGCTTAGAACTCTAAGAGCGCCATAGTCCAGAGTGTATGCAACTACCACTATATAGTCAAGATCTCTGAAGTAGTATCCAGCCTTAACACATGAGAGGTCATGCTCGACTTCTCTGACCTTCTCTATTTCTTCCTTAACTATGCTAAACATGTCCTTTGAGATGTTTGTCATGATGCCTCGCAAAGTTTTCACATCATCCTCTAAGAGTATTGTAAAGGATGGCTTGAACTTCTTAACTCCTTCTACGACAACTTCTTCAACGAGTCCACACCTGATGAGAGCAGCTATGTGCTCCTCTATATCATCCTCTCTAGCGCTCAGTCGAGTGGCGAGCTCCTTCAGCGTCAATGGTTGCCTATTCAACTCTATCAGAAGTCTATGCCTCATGGTTTCCTCAGTTACATAATATGGATTATACTCATCATAAGGACCTGCATTTCCACATAGAGCAAAGCTGAGCGTACTCACGTGCTCTCCCATATAGTTAAGCTGGCAAGGGGAAATAAATTCCTAGTGCTGGCCATTCATTCTATAGGCGTCCATCTCCACAGAATGCTTCCCTCGGCCTGCTTTTCCTTCATCATATCCTCAGTAGGGGGGCTAACTCCTCATCGGAGGTCAGAGATCGTGGTCCTCATCAGCCATCAGCTAGATGAGCACTCATCGCTCATGAAAAGCCATCCTCCTGCATAATAATAAGCCTAACTTCATGAGATCCTCCTCTCTTGATGTGAAGTTTTCTCATTGGGAGAGGTGATAATCCTTAGTGGAGAGCGACATGTTGGAATGAATATATAAGCATGACAGAGAGCACGATAGGGGTTAGAAAAGTGGTTGAAAGCAAGCTACTTAAGGGTGAGTGAATCGCCTGTACCGACTAGTTGGAATAAGCTTAAATGTGGCTTTACTCAGTTTGACTATGGGTGAACCTAGTTTGACTTTGAGGTTGAAGGTAGGACGTAAAGGATACATAATAATACCGAAGCCTATCAGGGAAGCTATGGGGATTAGTGAAGGTGATGAAGTTGCAGTGGAGATATGCGAGGATGGAATTCTCCTCAAGCCAGTAAGGAGAGTAAGCCTTGAAGAACTTAAGAAGTCCCTGAAAGAGCATGTTAAACGTTTGGAGGTTCTCAAGGAAAGAATTGAGCCCAAGCCTGGTGAACTAGCAAGTATACCGCTCGAGGAGGAGTTTGAATCATGAAGATATTCATGGACGCGAATTTGTTCATATATTTGAATACTATGACAGGCGAGCATAGGAGGGCATATGAAGATTTCTACCTTGACATGCTCTCCAAATACAAAGCATACACCGACACCCTTGTACTTGACGAGCTATTGTACATATCTTGGAAGAGATTCAAGATTCCCTATAGATTGACGATAGACTTCATACATGGGATAATACTTCCCTACATAACTATTCTGTCACTAGGCAGGAATGAGCTAGAGGTAGCCTGTGATATCCTTCTTAAATATGACATCAAGCCATCTGATGCTCTTCACATAGCAGCGATGAGAAATAATGGTATAAGGTTAATTGCATCTGAAGATAAGGAATTCGACAAGGTACATGATGTGAAAAGAATATGGATGGACTAGTTCAGGTCATGTTACCAATAGGATACGTAACGATTTTACGCATTACTCATGATGACCTTGGCCTGATGGTGATGTTAATGAAGAGACGATGTTCCGTTGCTAAAAGTACCCAGATTCATGAGAAAAGTAATGTGAAAGTCTACCGAAGATAAGCATGGGCTAACTTCTGCTCGCTTCATTAATGCCTCTCACTTTCCTTGTGATGTCCAGCCACAGTATCATCAGCAAAACGTGTATGAAGGCTGAACTCACTGCAGATCTTGACTCAGCTGGGTAAGTTCTCATCACTATTCAGAGCCGGGAATACTCATCCTCTACCTGCTAATGCTCATAGGTGAATTAAATACCTTTTTGAGGCCAGCTCCAAGATTGAAGTACTCCTCAGCTAGGTCAAGCTCCCAAGACCTGAAGGCGGGACACATGTAACAACCTATTCTATAGAAGCCGAACTCATACATTGGATTAAGCGGTATTCCATGAGCTAGAAGATAGAGCTGCACATGAAGAGCTGACCACATCTTGATAGGAGCTACCTGAAGTCTTCCTTCATGCCATCTGATGGGCGGTCTCTTCAGCCTTAGAAGAGACTCAGTATCCCTGTCACCAACCACTATTAAAGGCTTGTCCGCTATCTCATCCATCTTCCTGTACAAGGCTGCTATCTTCAGCTTTGTGCACCATCTATTCTCACGAGTTGGCAGCTCATAACCCCTCTCCGCCCAGGCCTTGTCTATATGGGCTTGAGCAACCTCGTATCTTACTCCAAGCAGCTCTGCCACTTTATCAATATAATGGTAGACATCCTCGAATTCTAGGCCTGTATCTACAAAGATAGGGACCACCTCCTGGCCGAAGACTTTAAGCGCTAGTACAAGAGTTGCTGTGCTGTCCTTACCTCCACTCCATGGTATTATGACCACGTCGTATTCATAGTCCTCCTTGACCTTCCTCAGCAATTCTAGGGATATTCTTTCATGTATCTTCAGAGGCCCTTCCTCACAGTTCCACTTCACCATCTCCTTTATGTCGAGTTCATACTCTACCTTATCGACTTCTCTCTTTGCAGTCACTAGCCCCTCATCAGGTATCTTGAGAACTCCAAGTCTCACTTCTCCACAGAATACCTCATGAATGCCTTCTGTCTTCTTTATGATAAGAGGAGGGTCGTTTAATTCGATTCCCATCTTCTTGCCTATGACTTCTTGATGATGCTTGCCCATGGCTAGGTATAGGTCGTAGACTGGATTGTCATCAGGACAAAGACTCTGCCCTCTTCCTTTCCCAGCCCTATAAGCTTTTCTTTCCTCATACCATCTTATCTCAGTCCTCACTCTAGCCTTTCCTCTCTCTATTGATGCATAGAGTCTCCTCTTTCTGGCATTCCTTACCTTGGCTTTTCCTACATTCTTGAACAATATATTATCAGGATATTCCTTATCAAGCTTCATCAATTCTTCATCCTCTCTTCCCAGCAGAACTATGTAGTACCTGTTAGGGTCCTGCTCAATCATGGAATTTATCTCCTCTCTTGCCTGCTCAGGCCTTCTAGCTCCATGAAGAGTTCTTACCTCAAGGAGGCTCCACCCTCTATAGAATGTCCTGACCACGGCTTCGATAGCGTCTTTATCTTTCTTGCTCCTCACCACGATCGTTATTATGCACATCTTCGTGTAGTTACATGAATAGGTGCATAATAAGAGGTTTGTGTTTGCACGATAAGCTTATCTTACCATATACGCACTAGCTATGATGTAGTTGGTGTAAGCCTTGGTCAAGTATGTGTTCATAACTGGTGGAGTGCTGAGTGGTCTGGGAAAAGGAGTGGTTACCGCCTCTATTGGTAAGCTCTTTCAGCTTAGGGGGTATAAGGTTGATGTCATAAAATGCGACCCTTACCTCAATGTAGATCCTGGTACTCTCAACCCCTTGGAGCATGGAGAAGTGTTTGTGTGTGAATACGTATGGAGATTTGAGCCTGTTAAGGGCTATGCATTTAGGATTGCTGAGATAGACCAAGACTTTGGAACCTATGAGAGGTTTCTAGACATCAATATGCATCCCTCAAACAACATAACTTCGGGTCAAGTCTATCTCTCAGTGATACTTAAGGAGAGAATAGGCGAATATCTTGGCAGAACTATCCAAGTGATCCCTCACATAACCAATGAGATAAAGCGAAGGATAAGAGCTGTAGCCGAGCGAAGTAGGCCTGATGTCCTCCTGATCGAGATTGGAGGGACATGTGGCGACATAGAAGCCATGCCCTTCCTAGAGGCCATAAGGCAGATGAGGCTGGAGGAGCCTCGAGGGAACACGGCTCTGGTTCATGTAACTCTAGTTCCTTATCTAGAGACTGTGGGCCAGCTCAAGACCAAGCCCACTCAGCATAGCGTAAAGACTCTTCAGAGCATGGGACTTCAGCCAGACGTGATAGTCGGAAGAGCTCCCATGGAGCTGCCAGATGATGTAAAGGAGAAGATAAGCCTATTCTGCAACGTGCCCAAGGAGGCCGTGATATCTGACCCTAACCTTGAAGTTGTATATGAGCTTCCTTTAATATTTGAGAGACAAGGGCTGGGAGACTATCTATGCAAGATCTTAAATCTTCCTCCAAGAAAGCCAGATCCTGTCAAGTTCAAGCAGTGGATCGACTTAGTGGAGAGGTTCAAGAGTCCTACAGAGTATGTGAGAATTGCAATGCCTGGCAAGTACTGCATGATAACGGATAGCTACATAAGTATAAATGAGGCACTGAAGCACGCCGCTGCTTACTGTGGAGTAAAGGTTAAGATAGACCTGCTTGAGACTGAAGCCTTTGAGGAAGATCCAGGTCTACTTGATGAAAAACTGAGCAAAGTAGATGGCATACTGCTAACTCCTGGCTTTGGCTCCAGAGGGGTAGAAGGCATGATCATGGCTGCTGAATACGCTATAGAACATAAAGTGCCCTTCCTGGGCATATGCTTTGGCTGCCAGCTGCTCTTCGTGGCCTTCTGTAGAATGGTGCTTGGACTCAAGGGAGCTAACAGCACAGAGGTAAACCCCAGCACTCCTCATCCCGTAGTAGACCTTCTGCCTGAGCAGAAGAGAATAGAGCAGAAGGGAGGTACTATGAGGCTAGGTGGACACTTGGTAGTCATAAGGAAAGGCACCAGACTATATGAGGCCTATGGTAGAGAGAAGGTTATTGAGCGCTTTAGACACAGATATCACATAATGCCTGACTATGCTAGGAAAGCTGAGGAGCATGGCCTAATAATATCAGCTCAGGACGAAAGCGGCAGGATAATCAACGCCATAGAGCTTGCAAGTCATGGATGGATCGTGGGTGTACAGTTCCATCCAGAGTTCAAGAGCAGGCCTAACAGGCCTTCACCGCCCTATCTGGCCTTCATAAGGGAAGTAGTGAAGTATAAGAGGTTAAGAGAAAAACAAGCTAAGCACTAAGCACAGTTTCTCTTATTTCTGACTATACCTCTAAATATCGTGGGTAACTAGAGTTGGAAGACTTAATATTGAAAGTGGTAAAGGCTCTGAAACAGCTTCAGCCAGAAGACATGCGAGTACTTAATGCCATAGAGCGAGGCATGGCTCTCTATGAGATAGTTCCTTTTGACCAGATAGTCCGCCTCTCAGGCCTCTCCCCTGAGGAGGTCTCCATCAGGCTGAGAAAACTTCACAAGCTGGATCTGATAAGAAGAAGTTTAACACCCTATCTAGGCTATGTTCTGAAGGTTGCTGGCTACGACTGTCTAGCGCTCAATGCCCTGTCCAAGGCCAATATTCTATACGCCATAGGCAGGAAGCTTGGAGTAGGAAAGGAGGCTGACGTATACGATGCTCTAACCCCTGCGGGCACTAGAGTTGCTGTGAAGTTTCACAGGCTTGGTAGGACCAGCTTTAGACAGACAAGGAGGTTTAGAGTATACGTGGGCGATAGAAGGCACATATCGTGGCTTTATCAATCAAGACTAGCCGCTGAAAGAGAGTATGAAGCCTTGAGGTTGGTATTTCCTAAAGGAGTTCACGCGCCTAAACCAATCGGCCACAATAGGCATGTGGTTGTAACATCTATCATTGAAGGTGCACCCCTCAATGAGATAAAAGACCTTCCAAATCCAAAAGAACTCCTGGAGGCCATAATAGAGGATGTGAGGATAGCTTATCAAGAAGCTGGTGTAATACATGGGGATCTGAGTGAATATAACATCATAGTCGATCTATCCAAGGATGAGCTGACCCATGTCATAATAGATTGGCCTCAGTGGGTCTCAACAGCACATCCAAGCGCGGAAGAGCTTCTTCGAAGAGACCTCCGCAACGTGATAGCCTTCTTCAAGAGGAAATATGATGTATATATGGAGCTGGACGAAGCTCTTGAGTACGTCAGGTCATGAAGTCTTGAACAAAAGAGTTTTTGCTCACCTGCGTCGATATATTGCAATAGTGCGGAGGATTGGCTTGGATAGCCTAAGAGTAATGGGCATAGACATACTCCCTGGTGAATCTCCTGCCTCCACTTCACAGCCTCATTATGCTGTAGTTGTGCTTGACAAGGGGAAGGTTAAGCTTAAGGAGGACTACGTTAGCAAGACAAGACTGCTTAGGCTGATCTATGAGCTTAAGCCAGACCTCATAGCTATCGACAATCTATATGAGCTAGCGGAATCCAAAAGCTCTCTCATAAACTTCGTCAGAAGACTACCACCCGGCATAAGGCTTGTACAGGTGACAAGACTGCATGATGGTAGAGAGCTACCCCTAGAGGTTCTTTCAAGCATGTATAGACTGTCAAGTCAGAGCAAGCTAAGTCCTCTTGAGGCTGCTGAGGTTGCAGCTAAGCTTGCCTCCATGGGAGTAGGCTCTGTAGTGAAGATACATCAAGGAATAACTAGGATAACAATTGCTAGAACGAGAACACTCAAGGCTGGAGGAATGAGCAGAGATAGATATCTAAGGTCTACAAGGATGGAGATCCTCAGGCTCACTAAGAGGGTAAAAGAGGCCTTAGATAGACATGGTTTCGACTATGACCACTACTATCGAAGAACAACACATGGACTTGAGAGCAGCATCTTCATAGTGTATGCTCCTAGAGATAGTCTGAGAGGTGTTGTGAAGCCTATAAGAGGAGTTGATGTAAAGGTTCGCATATCTCCTATAGAAGTCCATAAGGTTGAGTTCGAGCCTCTAGTAGCGAAGTCAAAGTCTCCTAGGGGCATTAGCGGTCGTTATCTTATAGTGGGGATAGACCCAGGCATAGTCACTGGTGTAGCTATGATAGACATAGATGGAAATCCTATCATGGTCTTCAGTAGAAGATATCTGCCTCGCAATGAAATTCTTGATATGGTCTATGAGTATGGCATACCCGTGCTGATTGCCACGGATGCAAATCCTCCCTCAGCTATGGTGAAGAAACTAGCATCAACGTTAGGAGTTCCATTGTTTACCCCTCCAAGAACTCTAGGCGTTGCTGAGAAGGAGAAGCTCGTACAAGACTACCTTGAGAAGCACAACTACCAGCTAAGAGTTGATGACTCCCATCAAAGAGATGCCTTAGCAGCAGCCCTCAAGGCATACTTTAACTTCAAGCCTAAATTAGACCAGGTGGAGTCCAAGATCAGAGACCTTGATCTGAACATCTCCATAAGGGAGGTGAAGGCCCTTATATTACAAGGCAAGAGCATGACCGAGGCCATACGAGAGGTGGTCAGGAGGATGAAGCCGAAAGAGGAGAAACAGGTAGTGGAGGTGGTCGATGAGAAGATAGTTGAGTCCCTTAAGACAAAGATCGAGAGACAGCAGATATACATAAACAAGCTAAGAGAGGAGCGTGACTTGCTGCTAGAGGAAGTGAAGAAGTTGAAGGAGAAGCTTAGGCAGGTAGAGCAGGAGATGGAGAGACTCCTCAGCGAAGAAGGCCGTAAGTTAAGAGAGAGCAGAATGATGGCCACCCTAAGTGCTCGCATAGAGCGTCTAGAGGAGGTCGTGGAGAAGTTAAGAAAGGAGAATGAGAAGCTTAGTGAAGAGCTCAAGAAGGCCAAGGATATCATCATGAATATAGCAAGCGGTAAATACATGCCCCTCAAAGTCATGAGAACCATGTCGAATGAGGGCCTTAAGGAGCTCATAACTACCTTCGGGATAAAAAGGGACGATATAGTTCTGGTCGTTGATGCTTCCCATGCTGGTGAAGATGTGCTCGAGGAGCTTAGACGCCATAGAGTAGTCATTCTAGCCCTAGGCAGTCCTCCTCGCCACGTATTAGAGCGGGCAAAGGATCATGGTGTGGCAGTAATAGAAATAGATAGTAAGAAGGTCAGTTGGCTGTTCGGAATTCCTCTTCTAAGAGATCCTGAGCCCATACTTAAGCTTGCGGAGAGGGCTAGGAAAGAAGTTGAGAGGTACTATAGGAGGAGAAAAGCCGAAGATTTGCGGCGCATCATAGAGGAGTATCGAAAACTTAGAGCCGAGGAGGAGCTCTAGAACACCATCACCTTGCCCTCTAGCACCAAATTAGTTATCCTTGTCACAGTGTCAAGCTCCTCCTTGACTATACTCAGGGCCTCATTTCTCATTTCACTCGTTAGCTTCATGCCTCTCTCAGGGAGTATCTGCACATGAACTACCAAGGGGTCGTTTATAGGCCTACCTATCTGGCTGAGGACCTTGACATAGGCCTCTTTGACACCTTTAATATCCGCTATTCTCTTCGCCATGAGGTAAGCCAATATGTTGTATATCTTGCCTACATGACTTACTGGGTTCTTGCCCGCTGCAGCCTCTATTGACATAGGTCTTGATGGCGTTATCAGGCCATTCGCCCTATTACCCCTTCCTGTAGCTCCATCATCTCCATGTTCAGCTGATGTTCCTGTAACAGTCAGATAGTAGATGCCCTCCGCAGGTTTATCTGCTGTATTTACGTGCACTTCAACATCCATATCTGTCATCTTCACAACCATGTCCTCAACCCTTCTCTTAACTTCCTCCTTTACATTCATGTAGTGATCTGCATCCTCAACTAGATGAGATATTATGGCCGCTGCTATGGTTAATATAAGCTTCCTGCCTTTCCTCAGTCCCATCACTTTTACATCCTCACCTACTTCAGGAAGCTCCTTTTTGAGCTCAGGAGAGTTCAGGAAACGTTCTGTCTCAAGAACTACTCGCTCTGTGTCTGTCAAAGGTGCAAAGCCTACGCCTACTGAGGTATCATTGGCCAGCGGTACTCCTCGTTTTCCTAGCTCAAATACCCCTACTAAGTCGACAGACCCTCTCCCAATTCTATAGTCTATTATGACATGTTTCTCAGGATCAAGAAACCTGAAGTTTCGTTTGATCCACTCTTTAGCTGCCTCCATGGCTAGAGTGCCTATGGGGATGGGTATGGTCTTCTTCTCTGTTCTGACCTCTGTGGTTGCTCTTCCTGATATCAATATGTATATAGGGCTTAGTACCTCTCCGCCTCCAAATCGCGGATTAGCTTGTCCTCCTACAACCAAAACTTTATCTACATTATGATGTAATATTGTTTTAAATCGCTGCAAATATTCTTTGCACAATCTTCTGCTGAACTCCTCTGCTATTCCATCTGCTATAGAATCAGGGTGTCCAAGTCCTTTTCTCTCGACTATTTCTATTTCAAGTTCATCAACAGGCTTCTGGTAGATCTCCTCAATAATTATATTACCTATATGCATAGGACATCATCCCTCTTATGATTTACAGTGCTATCTTCGTAATCTCTGTATTTAAGGTTTCAATTATCTTCACTACCTTACTCGCTATGTAATTTATCAAGGTCCAGAACTACATATAGGACATTGCTACCTCTGATTATGATCTTGCCCAGCTTAGCGATAGGCGGATCCAATCTGCCTTCACTTACTTCCTCTGCATCGAGCAGAATCAAATTCATACAGGGGTCATACCTATACAAAGTCCCTACGTACTCACTACCATCCTTAAGCTTAACCAAAATCCTGTTGTTAAGAGCTCTTGCTAGCATCTTTAGGGGCATTTCTCCAGCCATTTGAATCCCTCTCAGATACCTATTCTGCTCAACTCCTTAAACGTATTTAGCTTTTGCTATTATAATTCCAATAACCTCATATTGCTCTGTTACTATAATAAATGGGGACTACAATAATGAGCACCCAGCTCGAGGAGGCCAAGGCAGGTAGGGTAACTGAGGAGATGAAGATCGTGGCAAGGGAGGAAGGCGTAGAGGTGGAGAGGCTGAGGAGGCTGATAGCCAATGGTAGAGTCATAATACCGAGAAACGTCAATAGAGAAGAGCTAAGAGTTAGAGGCATAGGAGCAGGTCTTAGCACAAAAGTTAATGCTAACATTGGGATGTCGAGTGTAGTTCATGATATTGAGCTCGAGATAAGGAAAGCTGAGGTTGCTATCAAGTATGGTGCTGACACGATAATGGACTTGAGCACAGTTGACCCAAGTAGAACACCGCTTAGCATAGTCGATGAGCTAAGGAGAAAGCTCCTTGAGAAGTTCAAAGTGCCACTTGGAACAGTTCCCATCTATCAAGCGGCCATGGAGGCAGCTCTTAAGAGAGGAGCTGTCATACACATGACGGAGGATGACATCTTCAACATGATCGAAAGACAGGCCAAGGAAGGAGTTGACTTCATGACAATACATGCTGGCATAACCAGGGACGCAGTCATGAAGCTGAGGGAGCATCCCAGGCTCACCAAGATTGTCAGCCGAGGAGGCACAATACTCGCCGTCTGGATGATCCATAATGAAGAAGAGAACCCGCTCTATAAGAACTACGAATACCTCATGGAGATCCTCAGGGAGTACGATGTGACCATAAGCATAGGTGATGCTCTAAGGCCCGGCTCTCTAGCCGATGCAACGGACTGGGCTCAGCTACAAGAGCTCCTAGTGGTAAGCGAGCTAGTCAAGAAGGCTAGGGAAATGGGTGTTCAGTGTATGGTTGAGGGCGTAGGTCATGTGCCTCTTGACCAGATTGAGGCCAACGTCAAGGTGGCCAAGGCAGTCACCGATAACGCTCCACTCTATCTTCTAGGCCCACTGCCCACAGACATAGCGGCTGGATATGACCACATAGCTGCAGCCATAGGAGGAGCCATAGCTGCCGCAGCTGGAGCAGACCTGCTATGTTATGTCACTCCAACTGAGCACCTTGGCCTTCCCATGCCTGAGGACGTGAGAGAGGGTGTTATTGCTGCAAGAATAGCGGCGCATGTAGCTGATATAGTCAAGCTAGGCGAGAAGGCCCTCAAATGGGATCATGAGATGTCCAGGGCCAGAGCTGAGCTCAACTGGAGAAGACAGCTGGAGCTCTCCATCGACCCAGAAAGAGCTAAGGAGATATTCAAGAGGACTAGGCCTTTAGGAGAGGCTTGTGGAATGTGTGGAGAATGGTGTGTATTCAAGCTGATACGGAAGTACATAGAGACCAAGAAAAGAGCTTAATTTCAAGCTCCTGCTCACATCCCATATCATAAAGGTTCAGCTTATGTTAATGCTCATATAAGAAGTTTCATTCCTTCTTCTCTTTCTCCTCCCTCTCCCTACGCTCCTTCTGAAGCCTTAGTGAAGCCCCTACCCAGAAGACTGCATACCAGTATATCTTCCAGAGATCGAGATCAGGAAATCGGCGAGCATATTCCTCACACAATCTCCTAGCTAACTCCCTGAACTCCAGAGCCTCCTGATAAGTTAGCTCCTTCTTCTCTATGAAGTACCTTATCCTTTCAAGCTCCTCCTTTGTAAGAGGATTCGCTATCCTCATAGTAGCTAATCTTGACATGAACATGGCATATATGCGCGAGACCTCACTGCGTATTACATCAGCTGCCTCCCTTCTCAAGATGCCTTCATAGCTTAACATCTCCACTGTGAATTCATGTGCAGCTCTAACGGTGTGCACAAAGTCCATGAAAAGAGCCTTAATGCCTTCCTCAAGACGGTCAAATCTTTCATCTAACCTCTCAAACCTTTCATCAATACGATTAAACCTCTCATCGATCTGTCTGAATCTTTCATCTATTCGTTTAAACCTTTCATCAATTTGATCGAATCTTTCATCTATTTGTTTAAATCTCTCATTGATCTGTCTAAATCTATCATCAATATGTCTAAATCTCTCATCCATTTGAGCAAACTTCCTGCCAAGCCAGTAGGCCAATGATGCGGTGGATGTGATTATAGTAAGTATCACTCCTATAAGCCCTATGATAAGCTCCATGATCCTTTAGCCCTCCTCATACTCCACTATGAATCTTCTTAATATAAACCTTTCACAATATCATAGCTCTATCAGCCTTGCCTCAAGCCTCTCCAAGTCTAGGACTGCTATCGTTGACTTGCCTGTCAAGTATCCACAGCACTCACCTGGGTTTACTATCAACTTCCTTCCCCTCTTCTCAACGTGAGCTTTATGAGTATGACCATATATTACAACGTCAACATCAGCTTTATTGATCAAGTAGGAGAGGAGGTCCTTTTCATGACCATGAGTCATGGCTATGCTTCTTCCATTAAGCTCAATGTAAGCGAAATAGCCTCTAACCTCATGGCCAATATCCTTGAGCCTCCTCATTATGAGCTCCTTCTCATTCTCATTATTGCCATAGACAGCTACCATCTTGCACCTTAACTTAGCAAAGCGAGGAGGTACAAATGGACTGACAAAATCACCTGCGTATAGCACTAGGCTCACCTTGAGCTCGTTGAACTTCTCGATAGCCTTATCAACGAGATAAATATTGTCATGAGCATCTGACATGATTCCTATCAGCAACTTCTCACCTAGACCAAGTATCAAAAGCCTCGCTATTTTTAAGCCCTTCCCAACCTAATCAGAACCATATAGTCCTTGCCAGCATCCAGAATTCTAAGGTCTGAATGAAGCTTCCTCAGAAACTCCACAACCTTCCTGAGGCCCCTCCACTTCTTGAGCAAAGTTACAACTACAAGTCTTCGAGCCATCCTCATACACTCCTTCAGACATCTTTCAGGACTGGGAAGATTCTGCACTACCGTGAACAGAGTGACGGTGTCGAATGCCTTATCAATGAAAGGTAGCTTCTCGGCATCACCTAGAACTAGATCAGCTCTATCAAGACCCTGTAGACGCCTCCTCGCCTTCCTCAACATGACCTTTGATATATCGAGTCCCACAACCCTCCTCGCTCTAATGGCTATAAGACTTAGAAATATCCCCGTCCCGCATCCGATATCAAGCAGAGACCCTCCAATATCATACCTACTCAGCAACGTGAGATACTTAGACAGCTGCTCACCAGCATAGAGCTCATCATAGGCCTCAGCTATAGTGTCATAGTATCTCATGGTGTCAAGCTTCCTCTCAATCACTTCAACCCTGGACATGGCCTCTCACCAAGGTCGCTCCACGATCTTCTAACATTTTGATACGCACTCTAAAAGTTAGAGCTCCTAAACTCTTAAAAGGACTCCAATACTACTAAGCCCCGAGCCCCAACTAAATAGGGTGAGTTGGGTATGAGTCGTAAGGTATTGGTGACATTAGCCGTACTAACGCTCCTAGTAGCCCTCCTAGTCCCAGTATTCACACCTGTAGCGCCAGCTAAGGCTGCTGCAGGAGAGAGATTCATTAAGGTATATCTAAGATTAGTTTACAAGAACGAGACTGACCCAACTCGTCCAGTAATAGGATGGCTGAAGAATGAGAAGGTCATAGTTGCTGTGTACAACATCACAACGCCTGGAGAGGCTGAGGGAGAGTTCCCACTAGTAGTTAAGGAGGTAACAACCAACGAGACTGGCTGGATATGCATAACACTCTGGGAGCCAAGGCCAACAGTCACTTATCCATACCCATATCACCTGCCTGGCAGATACAACATAACAATAATATGGCCAAGGACATATGGTGAGCTCACTCTATATCATCTCATATATAGTGCTGAGTGGATATGGAACGACTTCTACACTATGAACGGCTCAGAAATAGAGATTGAGGTTGGTGCTGTCAAGTTCATGGCTCTAACAGAGGAGGCTGAGCCACTCTTCGCAAGAGAGAAGGCTGGAGTAGTACACGTGGAGGCTAAGATATGGCATGATAGGTTCATAGACTTCTGGAGCTCACCTGTGAGGAAGGAGGATGGCGTCACTAAGTACTGGTTCAACTTCACAAAATACATAGTGAACGTGACTTTCGTACCTGGTGAGAAGCTACATGTTGATGCCCAGAGAGAACTTGAGTACAGAGTGTACGGTACTTGGAGTGACCTCAAGGTCACTAATGTAACCTATAGGCCCTATTCATGGTTCAAGACTAGATCTGGAAGAACTGACATATGGCTTGAGGCCAAGGTAGTGAAGGTCACTGGAATTCTCCTGTATGGATTTGATGGGACTAAGGGCTATCTGCTAGTAGCCAAGCCCGGCATTTCACTAGAGGTCAGAATCTATCTGCTTGATGAGGAAGGCAACATAATAGACTCAGTGACTCCCGAGCCTGATGGCACTTTTGAATTCCTAGCACCCAACGCCACGCTAACCATGGTGGTCAAGTACCTAGGCACTGAGGTAAACGTAACCAGCAAGCCATTCTATGACCTAAAGAAGGCTAACGAGCTGTATGACAAGGGCCCTGAGGGTGAGGACACTGTAACAATGGATGGAGTGACTATAGGCACGGCCAAGTACTGGGAGTTCACCACTCCTGGCACTGATTACTTCCCAGTCAACTGTACGGTCATAAGGACTGCTATAAGGCTATATGACATGACTCCTGGCAGGAGCTATCTATCACTGCCAACTAAGACCATAATGACTTTACCCAATGGAATGACTGTGGTGGTACGTGGTGGCCCAAGCGGATGGCTACCATTACCACCATACTGGACTCTAGTCGAGGGAACTGTTAGCGAGTACACTTGGATCGAGGGCGCTCCATACTATGGTCTAATACCAGTGTCCTATGCCACAATGGTAGGCACTGTAAAGCTTGAGGTCTACTACAGAGAGCTTCTAATCAACAAGACCACGCTAGATCTTGAGTTCGACAAGCTCCTGAAGGTGTTCTGCACTGTCTATGAGGCTCAGTTCAAGCTCCTGAGCCTAGCTGAGAGAGAGCTAACTAGCGTTGAGTACAAGGATGCTGCCTACCAGATGATAACTGAGGATGGCATAATAGTGGCTGGCGGCATACCTGATGACAAGGGCACCATCAGGTACTATGGTCCCGCTGGCACCTTCAAGCTCAAGCTCTACTGGAAGGGCTACTGGCTAGATGCTCTGAATGTAACTGTGACTGTTGCGGATAACATAGAGACTCCTGCGAAGGTAGTCTTCCCAGTGAAGGATGTATTCATAAGAGTAAGGCATTGGACCAAGGAGCTATACCTTGAGGGCTTCAACGTAACCCTGACCTACCCAGATGGCTTCATGGAGCCATGGAACTGGAGCAGAGAGGATGGCTATGTGGAGTTCGTCAATGTACCATGTGAGAAGACTGACATAATAATATCCGTCTACACCAACGCAACTACTGATACTCAATACATAACACCATTCACCAGGCCTGAGGATGCTGGTGTCCTCGTATACAACGGCACTCTACCTGTTGTGCCACTTGAGCCAACTGCCAAGGGTGCCCATACCATAGTACAGCCCATATGGGTACTTGACCTCAAGCTGATACCCATGACCATAGACTTCACTAGAAAGCTAACTACCATGAAGGTGCTCTATGGCACCACTGAGATAGAGTATCCAACGGCTGTAGTAATCAACGGCACTGCTGCTCTAGCCAAGGTAGTGCCATACATAGAGGCAACTGAGGTACCACCAGGCTACAGATATCTATACAGGCGCATCATCTACAACTTCAGCATACTAGTCACAACCAAGACAGGTGAGGCAGTCATAGAGTCAAAGATAGAGGAGGTACCTGTTGAGGATGGCAAGAATGTAACTGGCTGCCTATTCCTAGCCAACCAGACCTACCCAATAATCATAGTATATGGCGGTGTCGTGGTCTACAACGGTACTGCTAGACTGCCCATACCAACTGCTCCAGGCTTCATGCCAGAGTTCAAGCTCAACTGCACTGTGATGCCATTCAGGCTATATGGCTTCCTAGATGAGGATGTAAGATACGTAATGCCTGGCCTCAAGTACTATCTATACATAGAGCCAGCACTTAACGTAACTGCCATAGACAAGTTCGACATAGTAAGCCACATATCAAGATATGAGGCCAACAAGACCTACTATGATGGTGACTACAGACCATACTACCTGAACGTAACTGCTGACAACTACATGGAGATACTAGTGCCATTCTGGACCAACACCACTGGCGTAAGACACTGGATGATAAGAAGCTTGACGACTGGCGAGCTCGTCAAGTACGGCATGATAGTCAGGCTAGAGGACGTGTATGCAACAACAGCAGCTCCTGGAGTAGCTGAGGAGAGCATGGTAGCCTTCACGACTCCATCCACTTCAGGACTACCCGCCAGAGCTTGGAACGTGACTCTACTAAAGCCTGCTGTGGTTGCAGGCGTCAAGACCCTATGGAACTGGACCTTCGTCCTAACTCTTGATGGTGGAGAGCTAGTGACCCTAGTATCCCTAGAGGTGTTAACACCAGAGGGCAAGCCAGCTGTAGGCTATCCAGCTAGACTATTCTGCAAGGAGACCAAGATAGCTGAGACAGTAACTGATGCTGAGGGTATAGCTACCTTCACTCTGCTAGAGCCCAAGACAACTATAACACTACCAAACGGCACTACTAAGTATGTACCCAAGGTAACAGTATGGGAGAACAAGGAGTGGTATGTCTTCGAGGTAGGCCTACCAGATGAGATGCACAAGGAGTACGTCAGATATAGAGACCTAGTAAAGGCTAAGCTCAACCTAGACCTACTTGAGCCAGTGCTCAGGCTGCCAATAGAGGGCTACAAGACACTTGTAGATGGCGGCTCCTATAGCACTAGATGGATGGCTATACATGTGACTGTGGTTGATGCTAACGGCAAGCCTGTGAAGACGCCACTGATAGTGCTTGTAATGCCACTAGAGGCAACCAAGACTGGCGGCGCCTACATAGCCTTTGGCAAGACCGACACCTTCGGCACTGGTATAGTGTATGTAGGTGGTGTCTACGTAGGCGAGACATACGTCACTATATACGCCAACGAGACTCTGCGTGTTGACGTCTTCTGGAGTGTAGATGCCTTTGAGAAGGCTGAGGGCAAGCCAATAGCTGTAGGCTATGGCATAGGCACTGTGGCTGGCTGGACGGTGCCTGTTGAGAGCAGGATATTCACCTGCATACTGAAGTTCATAACAGACACTGGCGCGCCAGCTGCTGGCCTAGATGTAACTGTGGCATGGCCAGATGGCATAATTGCAGTAAGTGGCAAGACCGATGAGAACGGCCTGTTCAAGGTAGGCACTCAGGTGCCTGTAGGCGACTATGAGGTAACTGCTAAGTATAAGGGCATAAGCGTGTACAAGGGAGTAATAACTGTTGATGCAAATGTTGATGAGAAGGCATGGGCTGCTGGTAAGGGTCTACTGAGGACTTCAATATACGACATCAGGTTCAAGATATACCTAGTCACTGGTGAGCCACTGAAGGGAGGCATAGTCAAGATAACGCTACCAACTGGTGAGGAGGTGACCTTCACCACCAATGAGGCTGGTGAGACTCCAGTAATAGCCTTCGTACCAGTAGGCAGAGCCACTGTAGTCGTAGACACCTGGAAGAACGTGAAGATAGGCAAGACTGTAGCTACTGTGGACATAACTGCAAGCAAGACCTATGAGGTTGAGTTCAAGGATGTAGGAGTACTAAAGGTTGCTGTACTAGGTGAGAGAGGACAGGGTCTAGCACCAGCAAGCGTTGAGATATACCTAGACACCACTCTAGTGGAGAAGGGCACCACTGATGAGGCTGGCGTCTACGTAACTGTGCTACCTGCTGACAAGACCTATCGCATCAAGGTATCATACAAGGGTCTAGAGAAGGAGGAGACTGCAACTGTTGCAGCTGGTGTAACGCCAACCGAGGTCAGAGTGTCACTGCCAGTGTACTACGTATTCTTCGGCAGACCACTAACAGCCACTGAGTTCTGGGGAATGATAGCTGCCATAATAATCATAGTGATACTGATAGTCATAGGCCTACACGAGTACTCACTCTGGCGCAAGAGGAGGCTAGTAAGGCCAGCTCCTGCAGCACCAGGAAGCTCACTAAGGTAGACCAAAACCTGCCGTTTTTCCTTAAATATTTAATTTTTGTTGCTTCTTCTACACGCTTCCTTTAAATAGTATTCTCCATCCTCTTGACCTCTAAGGGGACAGACGTGGGGTTGTTGAAGGCTATATACCTCCTAATGAATGCCTCCACACTTGCTGAGGACTGGGTTGATAAGCCTCTTGAGCTACTGGATAAGATAATGACGGGGATAAGGGCTATGTTGTCAAAGACGCTAGTGGAGATAACCAGTATAGCAGTGGAGGCTGCTAGGCTATCATATGTGGCCATGGCTATAATAGGACTGCTTCTATGGGCCTCAGGGTTCTCACCGTATACTGGAAGAAGGTTAATGATAGGAGCAGTTATATTAGCGATGGTGACAGAGCTTCTGATGTAGTTTCAGTATACCCCTCTCACTTAATATCTCTATAACTTTTATGTGCATGTTGTGGAACTATGATGATGGGGGCTAAGAGCTATGTCCTCGATCAAGAGCCTTAAGGCAATAAAGGGGGTTGGCCCTGCCACTGCTCAGAAGCTGGTTGAAGCGGGAATAACCACAGTTGAAGCTGTGGCCATAACTCCTGTCAAGACGCTTGCTGAGATACTTGGCTGTTCTGAGGAGAAGGCCTCTCAGATAGCTCAGGCTGCTAGGGAACTCCTTGGGCTGAGCTTTATGACGGCTGAGGAGTTCTATGAGAGGCGGAGGAGGATAGGGCTCATATCTACTGGGTGTAAGGCTCTTGATGACCTGCTTGGAGGAGGTGTAGAGACTCAGGCCATAACTGAGTTTGTGGGAGAGTTCGGGACGGGCAAGACTCAGCTGTGTCATCAGCTCTCAGTAATGGTTCAGCTCCCCAAGGAGAAGGGAGGCCTTGATGGCAGAGCTATATACATAGACACTGAAGGCACTTTCAGGCCTGAGCGCATAGTTCAGATAGCTCAGTATAGAGGCCTTGACCCCAAGGAAGCCCTTAAGAACATAATATACGCCAGGGCCTACAATAGTGACCACCAGGTAGCTCTGGTTGAAGAGGCCACCAAGATCATCGAAGAGAAGAATGTCAAGCTCCTCATCATAGATAGCCTCATAAGTCACTTTCGAGCTGAGTATCCTGGCAGAGAAACTCTAGCTGTTAGGCAGCAGAAGATAAATCAGCATATACATCAGCTACTAAGACTGGCTGATATTTACAACATCGCCGTGGTAGTCACTAATCAGGTCATGGCTCAGCCTGACGTGTTCTTTGGAAATCCAACAAAGCCAGTGGGAGGCAATATAGTAGCTCATGGCTGTACGTATAGGATATGGCTTAGGAAGGGCAAGGATAACAAGAGGATTGCCAAGATCTTCGACTCCCCCAAGCATCCAGAGAGTGAGGCTGTGTTTGCTATAACTGATGAGGGCATAGTCGACATAAGGTAGCGTTTCTCTCCTCACAGTGCTTCTAGATAGTTTTCAATACTTTTAATTCCGTGAGGGGAGTTAGCCCTTGGTGCGGGCTCATTAGCTTCACCCACACCGCATGGGGCTCAGTCGAGCCTAACGCCATAGCCCTCCCATCTGAGGATAGGTATTTCAACCCGATGTTTATTGCTCCAATAACATCCCTGTCTAAGACTAGTCCATTACCTAGCTTAGCTAACCTTAGCTGGATTTTATCTACTCTTATCTTTTTTCTCCCTCTCACCGCAAAGCGGATCATAGAGGGAGTAAACTTACGAATACGTCTACTCGTGAATGGATCTATAGAAGAAGTATATGCTTCTGATACCTCAACTACATGTAATGGCTTGTTATCTAGTGCTTCTACTAGAGCTGATACGCTCCATTGATGTATCCTAAGCCTTAAAGTACGCATTCTAGTTCTTTCAACAAGTCTCTTCTTACCTCTATGTACATTCCCGATAACCACGATAGCATTATTCTGAATTGCTAATTCTTCAACGATTCTAGCAGTTTTGTAGATTATGTCTTGCTTCCTCTCCCTCTCCTTAAGCTTCTTAAGAGCTTTCTTTA
>Ga0180301_10000028_pt1 | contig 96696 bp, 111 predicted proteins | sample GuaBasSediGuay16_FD_121797 | JGI IMG/M metagenome (GOLD analysis project Ga0180301, IMG submission 121797) | Subseafloor sediment microbial communities from Guaymas Basin, Gulf of California, Mexico - Guay16, Core 4569-2, 12-15 cm | ecosystem: Environmental > Aquatic > Marine > Hydrothermal...
ACTAAATAGTCGTTCAGCTTCACTACTATCAATATTAAAAGGTAGACATAGCGTTATATAACTCATATTGGGGATTCCCCATAAAACTTATAAGTCACTAAACTTAATAAATCTATTGGTGACCGCTGGGTTCCCGAGGGGAGCTAGGGCTCCCGTAGGTGGCTCAGCGGAGACCGTAATGAACCCATCCGTAGCGGATACAAAAAGATATAATTCGCAATATGAAGCCACAGATTGGGTGAACGGTGTCTATTTATATATGATTTTTAGTTTCTTTAAGACACTGAGGAAAACCGGAGATGTATGCTGTAGAAGTAGAAAACCTACATAGGTTCTATGGAGACTTCGAGGCTTTAAGGGGGGTATCATTTAAAATAGTTAAAGGAGAAATATTTGGGCTAATCGGACCTAATGGAAGTGGTAAAACAACAACACTAAGAATAATTGCGACAATTCTCAAGCCAAGCTCAGGTACAGTCAGAGTCTTTGGCTACGATATTGTAAAGGAAGCAAGTAAGGTTAGAGAAGTAATTAGCTACCTTCCAGAGGAAGCAGATCTTTACAAAAGACTTACAGGTATTGAAAATCTTCTCTTCTTTGCAAGAATGTATAGTGAAAATAAGAAAGAAGCTGAGGAAATGGTTAAATTTGGAATAGAAATTTCCGGCCTCCAAAATAGAATTTACGATAAAGTTGAAACATATAGTAAAGGTATGAGAAGAAGACTAGCCCTAGCTAGAACATTAATGGTTAAACCTAAATTAGCCATACTTGATGAGCCAACCTCAGGACTTGATGTTTACGCTTCGGTAAACGTTAGAAATTCAATAAGGAAATATGTTAGAGAAACAGGAAGCACAGTTCTCCTATCATCACATAACATGCTGGAAGTAGAGTACTTATGCGATAGAGTAGCCTTCATAAGTAAAGGCAAAATAATCGCCATAGATTCTCCAAGCAAACTAAAGGAAAAATATGATGCATCAAATTTAGAAGAAGCTTTTGTAAAGGCGGTAAAATATGAACTTGAGAAGGCTTAAAAACATTATTTGGAAGGAGTTATTGGATTTATCAAGAGATAAAAGAACAGTAATTGCAGCAATTATTGTACCAATAGTTTTCTATCCTGCTTTAGGTGGACTTATAGGGTACATGTTTAAAGTGCAACCTATTTTTATAGCTTTCATAGATTATGATAAAGGACAATACTCTACTGAGCTTAAGAAGGCTATTGAAAGTTATTCTAAATATCTTGGAAATGTTAGGTTATTAACAAACTACACTAATCTCAACCAAGTTCTAGAGAATCCAAACATTGACCTTACTATAATAGTGCCTAGGGGTTTTTCAGCAAACATTTCTAAGTCGCTAGATGGAGTAGGTATGGTTTATTTGAAACCAAATGTTGTTTCATCAAAAGCATCTGAAGCACAATCACTTGTTGAATTAGCTATAAATAATCTATCTAATAGCATTGTAGAAGAACGTGTTAAAACAGCTCTTCCTAATGTTTCCTCTGAAAACTTCTTAAATCCCATAAGGAAAGTTGTCGAATATATTGGCCCAGGAGGCAGAGTTGCCTCACCTGAGGAAAGATTTCTTTTCCTAACATTAATGATATTTATACTTGGACTATACTTTAGCATGCATCCGGCAATAGCCTTTGTAACCGATAGCATTGCAGGAGAGAAAGAGAGAAAAACCCTTGAGGCATTACTTGTAACTCCCGCGTCACGAATAGAAATTTTAAGCGGCAAACTCATAGCGAGCCTTGTCTTAAGCGGTGTTGCAGCTGGAATGAACACTTTAGGTGTTTTCCTAATGTACGCTTTGTTATTTGGAGGATTAATTGGCGCGCAAATACCTATAGGTGGAGGGTTAGGCTTAATAGGAATATACGCAGTAGACGTTTTCTTAACGGTAACTGTAACAGTATCTATTGCTTTGCTTGTGTCAATAGTTTCTGGAAGCGTTAGAACAGCCCATAGTAATGCTACAGCTATAGTAACTGCTTTAGCTCTAGTAATGTTTGCAAGCATATATGGTGATTTAGAGAAAATTGCATCACAAACATTACCTTTACTTTACCTTTTACCCTACACCCATAGTGTTCTTACACTAATAACTTTCGTGAAGTACGAGAATGGAATAATCTATGCTACAAGGCATTTACTAGCTTTAGCTGCATATACTATAGCATTGATAATTTTAGGTGCTAAGCTATTTAGTGGCGAAAGAATACTTATAGCAAAGGTTAAAAAGAAAACTGGTAGGAGAAAGCTTAAGCTAAAGTTGTTTGCTTAATTTTCTTAACTTTACCGAAATCCCTAGGCACAACAGTAATAGCATCGTTAGGGCATGTTATAGTGCATCCAAAACACCCTATACATTCATCCTCATTAACAACATAGCTTACTTTCCTAACTTTTCCTTCAACTATAATTTCCCTTATTTCAAATACAAACGTAGGACATACATTAACACATATTTCCGAACCCTCACACTTACCCCAGTCAACCATAACTTTAAATTTCAATACCACCCTTAGCACCAATCAATTCTTTATAGTAATACTAAATTAAGATAAGTTTTAATCGCTAAACTACTAGAACATATTCGGTGAATGAAGTCTATGAATATTGAAAAATTACCTCCAGGTAAAAATCCTCCAGACGAAATATATGTCGTAATAGAAATACCCATGAACTCCTATGTTAAGTACGAAATAGATAAGGAAACCGGAGCTATTTTCGTAGATAGAATACTTTACACAGCAATGATTTACCCCTTCAATTACGGCTTCATACCCTCAACATTAGAGGAAGATGGCGATCCCGTAGACGTGCTCGTATTAGGGCATGAACCAATATATCCAGGCACTGTAGTGCCCGCTAGACCAATAGGATTACTAGAAATGGAGGATGAGGAAGGCCCTGATAGCAAAGTTATCGCTGTACCAACGGTGAAAATAGATCCACGCTGGACAAATATTAGCTCAGTAAATAACTTACCTGAAGCATACAGGGAGAAAATAAAGCACTTCTTCGAACATTATAAGGAATTAGAACCTGGAAAGTGGGTTAAGGTTAAGGAGTGGAAGGGACCTGAAGAAGCAAAGAAAAGAATAATTGCAGCCATTGAAAGATATAAGGCCAGTAAGTAAAAATAATAACTACAGGTTTTTATTAACAAAAATTTCATTTCAAAAATCTTAAGAAAACGCTTAAAATACAGTTAAATTTGGTAAAGCCTCTAAAAGAGTAGCTAAAAAACTTTCCAGAAATAGTCTGAAGAGCTAGAGTAACAGTTAATTGCTATAAATAGAAGCGAAGCATTAGCACCAGACAAGATAGTTTATGTAGAGTATGGTTCGGTAAAAAGTTATTTCTAAAAATAAGCAACAGCGCAAACACTATTTGAATAGGTAATGAGAAATCCCTTAGAAATACTTAATAATACACCGTCTTTCTCGGAAATCACTCTACCTGAAACCTCATTGAAAACATTTCTTATCTCTAAAATCACTTCTTTCTTTCTAACTTTACCCATAACATTAATTCTAGGCACAAATACTCCATGTTCCCTTACGTGAATAAAAACAGCTTCCCTATAGTTTTTAAGAGAACTAAGTATGTTAAGGAATTTTTCATTAACATCCTCTATGTTTAAATCTAGTATATTTAAGCTCTTGAGAAGATTAGTTATGAGATAGAAATTTAGTTCACTTACTAAGTTATAATCCCACAGACCTGTGAAGGGCACTATGATATGTTTTTCTCCTAAATTCTTATTTAGAAACATAGGTACATTTTCTACATTTTTTATGGTATTTGACACTAAGTAACCTATACTTTCATCAAAGTATTTTACTTCAAACACGTAATCGAAACGCTCTTTTATCTCTCTCAAATTTTCTAAGGACTTCATAAATATATGAAATGTTATGGAACCTTTAACTTTCTTTGCTATTACGGGATTTAATAGCACGTGCATAAGTGATAAGTAGTCATAAACGTTTTTCATGTGAAAATCTATGGGAACTAAAAATAGAACTTTAGGTTCACTATTAGTTCCTATGGTTATTTTGGCTACCTTATATTCCATAAGTCCTCCAAAACTTTTAACTATTTTTTCAAATCTTTCAATGCTCATGATAGAATACCTGACTTAGTATTTTCAACAGTCACTGTATGTTAAGAATCTATATAATGATGATTCACACTCACTAAATGAATTAGCGAACGATACAAGGATAAGGTCGTTATCGTTTAAGGTAACATGGATTTTCTCTTTAAATAATCTTAATTCTTCAATGGTGTTTTCATCAACCCCTTTATTTCCCGGAGACAATAATATGATTTTATTTCTACGCACACACATCACTAATGCCGCATTAGCCCCGTAGCGTATTAAAGAATCCCTTATTTTCAAAACATTTACCTTATCTCTACATTTACCTTTAAGAATAGCAAAGCATGCTTCTTTAGAAAGCTTAAGGTAGTTAAAGCATGAAGTGTCAATCTGTTTAGGAGGAATAACTGCTTCTAAAAATTTTTCAACAACATCCATTCCTTTACGTGTTAAGTACGCTCCGCCTGCTTGTGTAACTTCAACAAGCTCTAGTTCCTTAAGTCTTCTAATCAATGTTCTTGCTGAAGCTTCACCTACACTTAAAACTCTACTGAGAAACTGCCTACCCATAGGACCTTTATGATATAATGTAAGCAGTGCTTTTAGTACATGCGACTCATTAAGTGAAGGCTTAACCCCTCTTCTAGGTGTAAGTACATAAGTTACTATTTCAAATGTTACTCTGGGCATTTCCCCATCTCACTTTACCACTATTCTATTCCCTCCTTTTTTCTTTGCCTCTCTAAGAGCCTTGAGAGCATTCTTAACCGTAATGTTTGAATAAGCCTCTCTTCTCGTTCTCGCCTTTACGGCAATTATTGGTCCATAACTTACACCTATACTCAATGAAGCACCCAGTTTTTCTATTTCCTTGCGTATTTGCTCAAGATCTTTAATGACTTCTTCAGGTCTAGTCAAAGGTATTAGAATTACAGATTCCTCCGTTCCTCTTAAATAATCTAGTCCATAAATAACATATGCATTCCATTTCCGCACAAAGCTTTCAACAAGCTGCGTTAAAGTACCCGTAATTACATTAGGTTTATATCTATTATACCCTCTTTCCTCAGTTATCTTCTCAAACATATCCAGGTCGAGAATTACAACTGTTCCCTCGATAGCCTTTCTCTGAAATTCCATAGCCAAATACCCTATTATTCGATACAAGGTAATATTGGGGTGAAAGGGTTTTAAACTGATCTCAAATAAGAAGGAAATTTACGGAGGTGATGCTTAAACAATGTTTTACGAAGTTACGTTCACATCGCTAGCTTATGGAAGTTCAAAAAACATCATAGAGCCTATAACATCTAATGCTTACGTGAATTCAGGATTAAGTATAGACTATGAAACCTTTAGAAACTATGATCTAAGTGACTTCATAATAGAATTCAATGATGAACTAGTTTATGCTTACTCAAAAAACCCTTTTAGCCTATACGTTCTAGGTGAAATATCAACAATCTATGGTATTAAAAAGCCTCCTCTATTTGGTGAAGCTGCCTTAATTTAAATAGGCTTTGCTATGTAAATGTTATCTTTGTTTCTAATAATTCTAACAGTGACCTTTGAACCTTCACTTAAGCTTTCAGCGTTAACCACTGTTATTACCCTAAGTCCTCTTAGATCTATAGCTAACTTCTCGGACCTTAACCAGCCTGGAGCAACTATCTTTACTCGAATCTTCTCCCCTACGTTATACGGTTTAGGTAAAGGCTTTACTTTAAACATACCAAAATCGTTAAGCGACGGTATTAGCTTAACCTTAAACTTCTTCTCAAGGTTTCTAAGGTAATTCCAAAATTCATACCAGCTCATAACCTTTCTTACAGGTGCCCTCCTACCATACCTATGAACAACGTATTTTTGAATGCCCAAAGGAGGCCATTTTTTCCCTGCACCGATGTTTAGCGCCCACTTTATTATTTTAGGTATTTCTTCATCATTTATTCCAGGCAAATAAACCGGTGCTACATGAATATCTATGGATGTATTTGCTACAGTATACTCTGCAACTCTGAGAACTCTGTTGATATCATACCATTGTGCTCCTTGAACATACTTTGCTAAGCTAGGGTTAAGGGCGTCAATGCTTAAGTTTATTCTATCTAAGCCTGCTTCAGCAAGTTCCTCAATTTTATGTTCAGTAAGATTTTGACCATGAGTTTGCATACTGATAACTTTAATTTCTTTTACTTCCCTAAGCTCTTGAACAAGCTCTATAAGTTTAGAGTAAAGTGTAGGTTCACCCACGGTATCTATGTGAGCTTCAATCTTATCTACACCTTTAAATTTCACTATCTCTTTAATCCCTTCAACGATTATTTCATGTGGAACCCAGTATTCTGCTTGTCTCCATCTAGAATATGGACCCGCATCTGTAGAGCACATTATGCAGTTTAAGTTGCAGAAACTTACAGGTCTCACTTGTATTACATTTGTTCCCCTATCTATTAAGCCGAATGATATGGTGCCAACCAAAGGGACTTCAACGTCTTCTCCAATTTTTATTAAAGGTCTTCCTTGAATTTTCCTCATAGCGTCCAATTACTTATATTTTATAACATATTCGCAATAGGGTTGCTTAATACACTTACACGTAAGCTCTTTAACTTCAACGTTCCTTTTGAAGATTTCTTTAGCCATTTCCTCAAGCATTCCAACTATAAGCCCTCTCCAAATCTCTTCCTTAACATCTCTTAGCGAAGAACATTCTATGTTTTCAGATGCGGAAATAATGATCATGCCTCTATCCACATCTAAACTCTTTATCTCAAATTTTCCATAACCTCTTGCTGTAAGCGCATCAGCAATGTACTCTATCATTTCTTTTTCACTTAAATTCATACTTCTAAGAGTTTTACACATGTTTTTTGCAAATTTACCAATAAGCCTTTTACCTATTTCATATAGTGCCTTAACACCATATGCTTCCTTAATGAACTTAAGCATGTCAATGCACTCACTCCATGAAAGTAGCGCTACTTGTTCACCCATAGTCGTTAATATCGGATAATATATTGTATCAACAAGGAATTGACCATATTTCTTTTCAGAATATTTCACATTGAAAACAACGTTTAATGATTTAAGCTTACTTATTAACGTATCTAAATCTACATTTGCTGGAACTTCAACGAAAAGACCCCAAATTTCAACTCTGTCTTCGGGTGCAGCTGCATGAAAACCCCATAGAATATTAACATTATGCTCTGCAAGTAGCTTAGAAATTTTAGCTATAGAACCTGGTTTATTTAGAATTTCAAGGGCCAATTCAACTATTCGTCTACCTCCAGTAGGTACGAAAGTTGAAATTATTTTTGGCTTCACAACCCACACCTTAAGTGCTCACATACATATACCATAATTAACCATTTTAAAGCAAACGTTTTCTATGAATAGACCATTTTTCATTCTTTAAAGCTTCTACTAACCATATTATGGCACTCTAACATAGGGTGAACTATTATACTTTAAACTTATCTCTTCAGTTATATTTTGTAATGTTATGTTGTTATGTAAATCATTTACTCTCCTATAACTTCTACAATAATCCTCCTATATCCTCTTGGTCCATCCATTTCTATTAGGAAAATGTTCTGCCATGTTCCTCTAATTAGTCTTCCATTAATTACTGGAAATACTCTGTCAGCACCTATAAATGCTGAAGCTAAATGTGCGTGTGCATTATCATCGATTATATTATGTTGCCATTTCCCATTTTCAGGAAATTCATCCTTTATCTTCTTAAGAATATCCTCCATAAGTCCTTTCTCATGCTCGTTGGCTATAATTGCAGCTGTAGCATGGGGAGCAAAAACTAAGCAAAGTCCATTTTTTATTCCACTCTCCTTAACTATACTTTCCACTTCATAAGTTATGTCAATAAGCTGATATTTTGAACTCGTACTTAGTGTTAGTTCTTTCACATAAACTCTCATTCTCTATCACCTCAATTCAATTATACTTAAAACTAAGTTAATCCAATTCTACTAAACACTAACCTAAACTAAATTTTAGATGCTTTTAAATCCAACCTCTAAGTTTCATAGCGTTAACAACTCTTTCTACAGCAACAGCATAGGCTGCTGTTCTTAGATTAGTTCCCAGCTTGTAATACTTTTTATATACTTTATCGAGCGCTGAAAGCATTTTATCTTCAAGCATTCTAAGTACATCATTTAATTTCCACTGTAATCCTTGAAGATTTTGAACCCATTCATAGTATGAAACAATTACTCCTCCAGCATTAGCTATTATGTCGGGAACAACGACTATTTCCTTCTTAAACAACATTTCGTCAGCTTCAGGCGTTACAGGGCCGTTTGCTCCTTCAATGATTATTTTTGCATGAATTTTATCAGCATTATTAACAGTTATTACATTTTCTATGGCTGCAGGAACAAGTATGTCTATGTCTTCTAATGTTAATAATTCCTCATTAGTTATATCCTTTTTAGCATCAGGAAATCCAACGACAGTACCTGTTCTCTCCTTAAATGCTTTCACTTCGTTAGGGTCAAATCCTTCTGGATTGTATATTCCACCTTTACTGTCACTAACAGCAACTACTTTTGCACCCCATTCATGCATGAATAATGCTGAATAATAGCCTACGTTACCATAGCCCTGTATAGCGACCCTTGCCCCCTCGAACGGTAGACCATACTTTCTTGAGGCAAATTTTGCAGCTACAGCTACTCCATATCCCGTGGCTTCGATCCTACCATAAGAGCCCCATAACTCTACAGGTTTCGCTGTTACTACGCCTGGAACATTTCTACCCTTAAGTTTGCTGAACTCATCCATAAACCAAGCCATGATTTGGGGGTTTGTGTAAACATCTGGAGCCGGAATGTCTATGTCTGGACCTATTATTGGCGCTATTGCCCTAATGTAGCCCCTAGATAATTGTTCAAGTTCTCTACGTGACAGAGTTCTTGGATCCACACGTACGCCTCCTTTGCCACCACCGTATGGTAAATCAGCTACACTACACTTCCACGTCATCCACATGGCTAAAGCAATGACTTCGTCTTTAGTAACACCTGGGTGGTATCTTACACCACCTTTATATGGACCTAAGGCATCATTGTGCTGAACACGGTAGCCAACAAAAACCTTTACTGAACCGTCATCCATTTTCACAGGAATACTTACTTCAAGTATGCGCTGAGGCTTACTTAAGATCTCGTAAATATTGCGGTCATAGCCAAGAACATCGATAGCCTTCTTTAGCTGCTTTAAAGCCATTTCATAAGGGTTTTCTGCCAATCTTAAACTCCCGCTTATGTTTTCAACTCAGCCCATATATACGATTTTTCGAAAATACCATATTTATTGGTAACATAGGTTATTTTAAGCATATAAAGGAATATGTTTTCTCTGTAGCGGTAATATTAGGTCTTTAGAAAACCCGACAGATACCCTATAGTATTCCCTCCCTTCAATATTATCGATAACTTTCTCTAAAACTCCTTGAACAAGTACTTCAGAGCCTTCCCAAGCCGCTTCTCTAAATCCATCATTAAATGCTATTATTTCGCTTGCGAATTTCGCTCTTGAATTCCCTTCAGCAATACTTAAAACCTCTATACCGTACCTGCTTGGGTAGAATATTGCCTTCCTATCATCAACTATCTTAGCTAATAATGTAACTCTGCCAAAACTTTTAACTTTTAAATCTTCAAAACCATATATTTCATCTTCCAAAAGCCTTATTGTATAGGTTATTGATGAATTAAAAACACCATTTAAGTACTTTCTAGAGTATAATGATTTAAGCACGTGATTAGATATACGCACATATATGTCATGACTTTTAACATTAAAGAGACTGCCTGGTTCTAAATGGTTAAACATGTTTGTTGTGAAGAAAAGTCTTCTAATAGCATTATATATTTTGTAAGCGTTTAATTTACCTCGAGACACTATTATGGGTTCTGTGGTGGAAGAATGTACTAGACCTATATCGTCTAAGTCAATATTTGCTTCTGAAATTAAAAGTAATATCAGCTCTCTCGATAGTTTCTCATGCGGGAGAGGTGAGAAAACTACTCTTTTAGCTTCCGAAAAAGGATCATACACTTTCCTTACATAGTTCTTAGGAATAACGGGTAATACTTTATTGTATGCTTCAACAACCTTAATTAAATAAGGATATTTACTTTTTGCATAATGTAATTTATCATGAAATGTTGTAAACTTTGCAACGCCATTAGTACGCCACGGTAAAGCAACAATGTTTTTGAAGTTATCATGAATATTCCACTTTGCAAGCCATAATGTTCCATCATATAACTTCAAGACATAACCTTCGTGTACAGTATTTAACATAATCCCTAACCTACCATCGTATTTAGCCGCAGTCTTGTTAACGGGCCCTCTAATTTTTAATTCTTCATTGCCGCAAGTTTAAAACATTAACTACATTGTATTACCTCAAAATGTCTAGGACCTCATGAACATTAGGTATTTCTCTATAAAGATTTCTTTTTATCCTAGGTACGAGAGCCATTATTACTGCTAATTCTGAAAGGTTTTCTCTAGTGATAACATTGTTTGTTAAAAATCCTATGGCACCCATTTTATCCCCTATATTTTCTATTTCAGAAATTTTGACCATAGCTTCTTCTATTTCTCTTCCACCTCTTAGGACATACTCTACAGCATTGCTGGGAAATTCAAATCCAGGACCAAAACCTAACGTTACCTTATCCTCATTATCCATAATAGCGGCTATTTGGAAATCCATATAACCTGTTATTGTTGCTGGAATTGGAATTAAGCCTGCTTCAAGCCCTACATAGAAATCTGCTGAAACTTTAGATTTTACAGCCAATGCTCTTTCAACGGCTCCTCTAATAGTTAGTGACAAACCTATTGGTTGAGGAGGTAGGGAAGTTTTAACTGCGTAGTTCAAAATTTTCACATATGTTTTATACGTTTTCTCAAAGGCTTTCTTTACCCCCCTTATTTTTGAGGGATTTCTTGATCCTACAGCTACAATAAGCATATTATACGCTCCTCAAGGTGGTTTTCTTAAATTTACTCTATATTTAGGTATCATATTTCTCACAATATAAACAGACACTGAGCTTTGGTCAGTATTATTGAAGAGAAGGAATTCTAAGAAACACTAGTATTAATTCAGGTGCCTCTATGTTGCTATAATGCTTATTCTATATTTGCATGTCTTTGCCTAATTTCTTTCTCATTTTTGCCTAGTCTCCTCATAAGCTCCACTATTAGGCCGTCAAGAAAAACCATGCATGTATCTTCGAAAAGCGTACCTAAGGGAGCTAATGGTTCATGAATTCCTAGGATTTGTCTTGCAAAATAGTCTTCCTCTTTAGCTACTTTAGATCTTCCAGGGACAGTTACTACGATATCTGCTAACTTTCCTAAAGGTGAATCAGGGTATGTTGTTATAGCTATTAATGTTGCTCCTACAGCCTTAGCTGCTTCAGCTGCAGTAACTATGAGCCTTGTTCTACCGGAGCCTGAAATAGCTATTACTATGTCGTTTTTACCTATTCTCGGAACAATTGTTTCTCCTAAAACAAACGCGTTGTATCCTAAATGCATTAGTCTCATAGCGAATGCTTTACCAACAAGTCCGGAACGGCCAGCGCCCATTACTAAAATCTTCCTTTTTCCATTTTCACAATACGCTTTTACAAGTACGTTAATCATTTTTTCAACTTCTTCGTCCTTAATATGGTTTATTGCTGTACCTATGAATAATGCTATTTCCTTCATTGACTTTTTTAATGCCTCAAGAGGTTTCAAGAAAGTGCCCGTTATGGGAATATTGCACATACATAGTTTTAAGATTAACTATTGCACTTCTATGCATTAAATTAAATCGAGAACTTAGTAAAGTTAATTTACCTCTCCCTCCTTTAACACCGTGAAAGAAGTATGGTGTATATTTCATGACCATAAATAAGGAGGAAATAGTTAGTGAAATAAAGAATAGACTAAGGAAGGTAATGGATCCGGAAATAGGAATAAACCTTGTAGATGGAGGATTCATTAGAAGCATTGAAGTAGATGATGAAGGAAACGTAAGAATAGGCTTAATGCTAACAACACCTTTCTGCCCAATAGCATACGTTCTTATAGCAAATGTTGAAGAAGCTGCAAGATCCGTTAAAGGAGTTAAAAACGTTAATGTTGAAATAGTAGGTTTTGGAATACCTCCTGAATTAGAGAAAATAATGGAAGAAAAATATAGAGAAATGCTTGCAGCACTTGAAGAGGAAGAGAAATCATAGTTTTTCATCAAGGCCTGCGTTACATCATCCAGAATAGTCAGCGGGCTAATTTTCAATCATCTAGTACCAATACTTACTTCGAGCTTTATAAATTAAAATATCTTTCTCAAAAAATACCATAGTATGGTCGTAGGAAAAATGAAATGCCGCTTAGGAGTAGAAGCTTTAGAAAGAATTCTTGTATGGCCTTATAATAAGAAAATCGCGATTCTAAGCAACTATGAAGCAGCTAAACAAAAACTTCAAGCATTTCTCATATCTAAATTTCTTGACTGTACTAATGATCGCATATACCTAGTTGATTATAGTAGAAATTTCAAAATAGAACTAATAAGTAGCTTAAGCAGCACTAAAAAACTTAATAACCTAGTATACCTTAATAAAATAGTCCATATGATAAATGGTTTTTCCATGCACATACATAATCCTTCAGAGCAAAACATTACAGTAGCTTCCGATATTGAGAATATAAATGTAAAATACTTTGTTGTCACCGATTACAGCCCCTCTAGAGCCCTTAGAGATGCTAAAGGCTTCTTAAGAGTTTACTGTAGAAAGAGAAAGGGAAAAGTTTACGAGCTGAAAACATTTGCTGATAAAGTTTTGCTAGCTATATCCAGCAGCAGAGTTGAGGATGCTTTTAAGATTCTGCCACATTATCTTTTTAAAGCTTTAAGTATACTCAAAGAAGCTGCAGCAGAATATGGCGAATATAATGTGAAAGATGCTGTAGTGATAATTTCATCCAGAATGGGAGTGAATAAGAGTTTTGCTAGAAGAATATTGAATGACTTAGTATCTTACGGCTTTGTGGAGATAAGTAAAGGCCAAGTTGTTCTTTAAAAACAATTTATTATTTGTTACTCTATTATTATGTTACTCAATGTATATTGCCGGCTTCCATGGAATCGCATATTTTGCTTTCCCCTTAGGATCGTAGTCTACTTTTTCCTCGCTCATTACGATAATATCTTTGACCTTAAGTATTTTCTTAAGGTACTGAATGTTCTCTCTTAAAACTTCTTCTTCATTTAATGAAACTATGGCGTCGTAGTATTCTTCAGATAGAGGCGTTATGAAGTCTATAAGTGACTTAACTAGTTCAATAACCTTTTTACCGTGCTTTGCAATTTCTTTGTTTTTCATAACCTCTCTTAGTATTTCCTTCTGCGGATTTTCAACCTTAGCTTTAAGCTTCTCTACAACAACCTTGACTACTTCATACTTCCAAGACGCAGCTGTGTAAAGATATATTCTTGAAGGCTTTATCGAAGTTACTTTAACTATTTCTTTAATATCGTTTGAAATCCTCCTTAGATATAGCACTGCCAATTCTACCTTAAAGTCCCTTAGTTTTTCATCGTATTTAGGCCATTTTGCTAACGAAACATACTTTCTCTTACCTATGGTTCTCCATAGCTCCTCTGAAATGAAGGGTGCAAAGGGTGCTAACATTCTTATCCATACACTAACAAAGTATTTTAACACATATGGATTGGGGTTATCAGACATTTCAAGATACCATTTTAAATCCTGCTCCATAAGGTACAATGCTGTTCCCGATGCTTCACGTATTCTTAAGTTCTCTAATGCCTCCGTGACCACCCTTATCCTGCTTTGTGTAATGCTTAAAAGCCATTTGTCAATGTATGTTAACTTATTCAGTAATTTGTAAACGAAGCCTTCTTCAACCCTATGTATTTCGTAGTTTTTTACAAACATGTCAGCGTAGCTTTTTATTCTTCTTAATCTTTCAAGTATGCTTGATGCTAAACTTACACTGAAGTCAGCATCTTGATTTATCTCGGCTGAAACAGCTAAAGCAAGTCTCACAACATCTGGGCCATAGATTTTATTAGCTATTCTGAGAGGAACTATGTTTCTTAAAGATTTGGACATTTTCTTTCCTTCGTAAAGCACGAAACCATTGATCACAATCTGTTTAGGCCATAGCTTCTCAGGAAATATTGCTGCATGATTATATATGAAGAATGTTAAGTGGTTAGGTACTAAATCCTTAGCACTATGTCTACTGTCAAGCGGATACCAGTAGAGAAACTCTTCCCTCATAGCCTTCAATATTTCAGAGGGGATTCCGGATTTTTTAGAAACTTCCTCGACATCACCTACTCCAAGAAATACGTAGTCGAATACCTCATGAGTCAGTTTCTCCGGCTCTATACAGTATTGGTTTATGTACTTTGAAATGGTATAATATGCCATATAGATTGTTGAGTCACTTAAGGACTCTATAATCCATCCAGAACTCCATGGAAGCTCCGTACCTAATCCTCTCTGTCGAGCACATGCTCTTTCTTTAACCCACTCTATTATGTACTCAAAGTCCTTTCTGAACTCTTCAGGAAAAATTCTCATTGCTCTTAACGCTTTTCTTGCAAGTTCTTTCCATTTTGGGTTTGAATAGTCAAGGAACCATTGGTTTTCCAAAATTTTAACAACAATTTCTGTACCACATCTACAGTATACAGGTTTGTTAAGTATTTCATACATTACATCTGCTTTACCCTGGCTTGTTAAATCCTCTTTAACTTTCTCTCTAGCCTCTCTAACGGTTAACCTAGAATATTTTCCAGTATTTTCCTTCATAACGCCCTTATGGTACTCTAAAGAGTAGAGCTGCTTGGTGGCTTCTTCGAGCTTCTTATCTAGCTGGCTTTTAATGTTCATTTTCATAACAATGTCTTTAGCTGGGAATTCGGAAAAACCTTCAACATGAATTATTGAGACAGGTTTTAATTCTTTAGGGTCAACGCCATATTCCTTAAGAAACTCTTTCCTTTCCCTTATTTCCTTCAAAGCAACATAATCATAAGGAGCATGCGCAGGAACAGACATTACAACCCCTGAAGCATTGTTGGGGTCTACAAATTCACCGGGCAAAATAGGTACTTTAGATCCCGTCATTGGGTTTTTAACGCGCTTACCTAAAAGCTCTCTTCCCTGCATCTTCTTAATTATCTTTACACTTCTATTTTGAAACGTTAGTTTCCACGCCGCCTTAGAACTCACAATCCACTTAGAACCATCAACTTCTGCTAGAACATATTCGCTTTTAGGATTAACCCAGAGGTTCGTTACTCCGAAAACAGTTTCCGGTCTTAATGTTGCACAGGGATACTTTTCCCCACTTTCACCTTCGAAAAGTATTAATGTAAATTCGCCTATTTCAGGCTCAACATCTCCTTTAGTATCATGTTGCCCCACAGGATTTTGATGAACAGGGCACCAGCCAACAGGATGCGTTCCCTGGGTCACATAACCTTTTTCTTTAAGCTTTTGAAATTGCCATCTAATGAACTGGCTGAACTGTGGTGTTATACTTGTGAATTCTCTTCTCCAGTCTATGCTGAGCCCTAATTGTTTCATAGCGTTCTTAGCGTCTTCATGAAAGTATCTTGCCATACCAAGCGGTGTTTTAAGCTTCTCTATATCCTCCTTAGGTATGTTGTATACATTAATGAATAAGTCTATTAATTCTCTATCGCCTTTTGCTACAGCTTCAGCCATAGTTAAAATGGGTGTTCCAGTATAATGAAATCCCATAGGATATAATACATTGTAGCCTTGCATGCGTTTAAACCTGGCGTAAATGTCAGTTACAGTATACGTTCTCGCATGGCCTATGTGCAGTGGTGAGTTAGGGTAAGGAAACGCAGCTGTTATAAAGAACTTAGGTTTACCTGCTTCAGGATCAGCGTTGAAAACGCCGTCTTCATACCATTTCTTAAGCCATTTCTCAGCTACCTCATTAAGGTATTTAGCAAAATCATTGAGGGGCATTACTGCCTTCGCAGCCAAGGTCTAGCCCACCTACCCTCTTATCCTCCATTTCTCATACTTTTCAATTTTCTTCCTAAGCTTCTTAAAAAGCTTATAATGCTCATTACACAAATAAACTCTATTACGTATAGGAGATAGTTTTAGCTTTTTCACTTCAAGAATTTTAGCTTCAACATAGCTTACACTAAATGACGAGGCATTTTCACAGCCAAGTACCGAGCATTTTTGTCCCTTCTTAACCCTACCCATCCTCTAGCAACCCATGTTTACGCTTTTAAACTACAGATAACTAATACATTTCTGAATCGCCAATATAAAACTTAGTTATGCAAAGCCTTTTTGAGTAAGATTAAAAACTTACCACATATACTTTATAGTCGATTAAAAGCGTGACTAAAACCATGCTAAAGATTTCATGGAGAATATATGCCGTACTTATTCTTTCAGCTTTAGGTGGGTTAGCAAAAATAATTGGCGGAATATTTTATGGGTCTAAAGCTATTTTTGTTGACGCATTAACTTCATTAGCTAATCTAGTTGCCGCCTATGCCACAATATATTACTACAAGGTTAGTCAGAAACCCCCAGATATTGACCACCACTATGGACACTATAAGTTAGGTTTTGGTGGAGCATTAGTTTCGTTAGCTGCATATTCTTTTGTAGCTGGATTAGTAATAGTAGAACTATATAGGGTTGAACCTTACATTGTAAGTATTAATGCAACCTTTTTCGCCATTGCAGGATTCATTTTCTACTGTTTAGCTATTATGTTGGCTAAGAGAGAAGGAGAATTTTTTACACCATACTCGGTGTTCACGGTAAGCGAACTTATAGAGAGCATTGTAGTTATTTTAGCAAGCCTTGTCGGTGCATTATATAACTACATCGTTGACTATATTGGAGCACTTATATTAGCAGCCTACATATTTGTAGAAATATTTAGCACTGGAAGAGACCTACTAAGAAATCTTAGCGATATAGCTCCATCCACCAAGTTTATATTGAACGTGAAAGAGACCATAGAAGAGAACGGGTTCACAGTTGTTGATATTAAAATTAGAAAAATTCATAGTAATCTCTGGCATGGCGACTTACTTCTAAAACCTTCAAGAAAAGACGAACTTGATAAGCTCTCTGAGAGAGTTAAGAAGTTAAAAGAGGAGCTCATGAAAAAGCATCGTTTAGACGCAACAGTAGAGCTTATTGAGTAAAGTTCTTAAGGTATTTCGTATTGCTGCTTATACTTAACTAATAAGCTTATAAAGATAAGTAGTTTAGTACGTGATAGCTTACGAGTGGAGGAATGTAATGAAATGATTGAAAGCGCTGGGGAACTACATGTCCCTGTTACTGAAGAAGAAATTTACGTACCTGACACTAGCGTTATAATTGAAGGAGCTGTTTCTAGACTTATAAGAGAAGGCAGAATTAAAGGGAAAATAATTATTCATAGAGCAGTTATATCTGAACTAGAAAACCAAGCTAATCAGGGAAAAGCAGTAGGTTTTGCGGGACTTGATGAAATAAAGCATTTACGTGAATTAGCAGATGAGGGAACTATAGCGTTAGAAATTGCTGGAGAGAAGCCTAGGGCATATGAAATAAAATATGCTAAACTAGGAGCTATAGATGCGCTTATTAGAGAACTAGCTTGGGAACTAGAAGCAACCTTAGTAACTAGTGATAGAGTGCAAGCAGAAGTAGCTAAGGCTTTAGGGATAAATGTCATTTACGTTGAACCTAAAAGAGAGGAAAAAATAAAGCTGGAAGAGTTTTTCGATAAAGATACCATGAGCATCCATTTAAAAGAAGGTGTTCCACCAATAGCTAAAAAAGGTAAGCCGGGAAGTTGGAGAATAATTGTTTTAAGGAGAGAACCTCTTACACGTGATGAAATTGAGAGTTTAGCTAAGGAAATAATTGAAGCCGCTAAAACAAGAAGAGATGGTTTCGTTGAAATCGATAGATCAGGTTCCACAATAGTTCAGTTAGGATTATTCAGAATAATTATAACAAGACCTCCTCTATCTGACGGATGGGAAATAACTGCTGTAAGACCCCTTGTTAAGCTCAAACTTGAGGACTATAATTTACCCTCTAAACTTGTTAGAAGGCTTGAAGAAAGAGCAGAAGGCATTCTTATAGCCGGAGCACCTGGTATGGGTAAAACAACTTTTGCACAAGCTCTTGCCGAATACTATGCAAGTAAGGGGAAAATAGTTAAAACAATCGAATCGCCAAGAGACATGCACCTACCTGATAGCGTTACACAATATTCTAAAAGCTATGCTTCACCTGATGAATTACATGATATTTTATTGTTAAGCAGACCTGATTACACATTCTTCGATGAAACGAGAAATGATGAGGATTTTAAACTTTATACGGACCTTAGACTTGCAGGAATAGGTATGGTAGGGGTTGTTCATGCAACATCACCTATAGATGCTATTCAAAGATTTCTTGGAAGAGTAGAACTCGGAATGATACCTAGTATTATAGATACAGTAATCTTCATAGAGAATGGCGAAGTAAAGAAAGTTTATGAAGTATCCATTTCAGTAAAGTTACCTACAGGACTTAGAGAGGCAGAGTTAGCTAGACCAGTAGTTGAAGTAAAAGACTTCTTAACAGGAGAACTAGAGTATGAGATTTATAAATTCGGTGAAGCAACAGTTGTTGTTCCAGTTAAGAGAGTTAGAATGAGTGGTTTTGAACGTAGAATCATAAGGGAAATAGAGAGACTAATACCTCAAGCTTCAATAGAAGTTCAAGGAAATAATGTTACAGTTTTTGTTCCAAGGGAATATGCAAGACTTCTTATGAAGAAAGCTAAAAGGTTAAGGAAGCTTGAAGATAAATTAGGTATAACAATTAGGGTCAGAGTTGAAGGCTAATTCCTATTTTGAAACTACTTACCCTGATAAAAATCTGTCAAGGCTTAAAGTATTAAGAGCAATACTTATTAAATCACTTAGAGTTAAGCCTTTCTTCACAACTGTTTCCGGAGAAATACGGTAGTTTCCTGCAGGAGTGGTTTCTAACTTCTCTATGGGAATAAATCTCCACCCTGAACCATCCATGTACTTAACAGCTACTAGGGCTAAGCCACCAGCTCTTTTAGAAAATTCAAGAAGTCTCTCAATTTTTGACTTTTCAACATATATGGTCTCTCGTTTCTCTCTCGTTTTCACTTCAATTACAAATATTTTCCCATTTTTCATAACTACGAGATCAGGATAAACTACTTTTTTAGCTTTAGCTCCGCTTGCCGGTCCTCTGATGCATGCGAAACCTTTCTTCCAAAATAACCTAGCTAAATCTCTTTCTCGAGAGAACCCTAGCCTTCTTCTATGCGATTTTTCTGCCATTTAAACACACTTCTATTGGTATTTCCAAGTAGAATATTATATCCTCGTTAAATATTTAGTTCACCTAGAATAGTAGGGGAAATAGTGATGATAAGGATCATAGTTAGAGCCAAGAAGGATGCTGATGCTATTAAAGCAATGTTAAATCTCTTCTATCCAAATTGGAATGTAGTTGTTAAAACATTGAAGGGAGCTAGAGGAAGTATAGGAATAAATAAGTTAAGAGAGATAATTGATGTAGAAAATTACAATATTGTACTCGTAGGTAAACAAGATAGTAATTTCTTAAAATTAAACGGAATTTTAGGGTCAAATACCGTAATTCATCTTGTACCTAGAGAGAAAATTAGAAATTCTAGATTAAGCCAACTAGCTTACGAATTTGAAAAAGCAAAGGCAAGGTTTAGATTAGAAATTTCATGGAGTAATGGAGAATACATATTTGGAATAACTCCCTACGGTTATAAGCTTCCTATAGAAATAAACCCTGCTTACGACGTTTTTCTTGAAACTAAGGATGTTGTGAAAAAATATTTAGACATAGAAACTAATACTACTACACTTATTTTAGCTATTAAAGCATTAGGTAAGAAGAGAGTTAAGGCAGTATACATTGATACAGGAGTAGACTTCCCAGAGAATAGGGGATATGTTGAGAAAATCGCTAAAAAACTTGGTGTTAACCTTATAATTGAAGAAGCAGGGGTAGTTAAAGAACTTGCACGCGGGAAACCTTTTCCTACAAACGATGATAGATGGTGTACTAAACTCAAAATAGCTGCTCTCTATAGGGCCATAAGCAAGATTGGTAGTAAAGAAGAAATAGCTATAATTGTTGGTGATAGGGATGGCGAATCAGAGTTACGGTCCAAAAGACCGCCCCTTAGAATCCATGAGGGCTTCACCCAGATAGCACCCATTAAGCTATGGAGTGCTGCACATACACAACTTTACCTATTATGGAACAATATTCCACTTAACCCGCTTTATGAACTAGGGTGTTACATTTGTCCAGCCCTTAGAAGTTGGGAGATAATGATCATGCAAACAAGCCTCTAAGTGAAATTTTGAAAGACAAACCTTTCTACAAAGAGTTTATTACTCGCTTTCGGGAAATTGGGAATAACAGAGAATAGTTAGAGCAGGTGTTTAGTAGTTGCAGCTCATAGACTTTCTAATATACTTTGGTATACCTTTACTAATAATCTCAATAATACTTTCAAAAAGCATTAAAATAGTTAAGGAGTATGAAAGAGCCGTCATATTCAGACTTGGTAGGCTCTTAGGTGCCAAAGGTCCCGGGCTCTTCTTCATAATACCCTGGGTTGATAGTGTAAGAATAGTTGATCTAAGAGTTGTTTCAGTAGACGTTCCAGAGCAAAGAATAATAACAAAAGATAATGTAACTGTAGGAGTCGATGCTGTAGTTTACTATAAGGTTTTTGACCCCATAAAAGCTGTTGTCGCCGTAGAAAATTATTCATATGCTGTTCTTCTCTTAGCGCAGACGACTTTAAGAGACGTTTTAGGCCAAGTTGAACTAGACGATTTACTTACTAGAAGAGAAGAGTTGAACAAAAGGTTAACCAGCATATTAGACGTAGCAACAGATCCTTGGGGAATAAAGGTAACAGCGGTTACTATGAAGGAAGTTAAGCTACCGGAAACCATGCTTAGAGCTATGGCGAAACAAGCTGAAGCTGAAAGGTGGAGAAGGGCAAGAGTAATAGAGGCTGAAGGTGAGAGACAAGCAGCGAAGATTATGGCTGAAGCTGCAGGTTTTTACGAGAAACATCCTGCAGCACTTAGGTTAAGAGAGCTTCAGACAATGGTTGAAATAGCTAGAGAGAAGAACTTAGTAGTTATATCGGAAGCTGGTAGGGGAATAGGAGAAATAGTAGGGTTAATTAAAGGTGTTAGGGAGGGGAAGTAGTACAGCAATGAAAAAAGTCTTCGTTAAAAAAATAATAATTTTTCTCTTAGTAGTAACACTTACTTTATCATATGTTACTAAAGCTGAAACAACTGTAGGTCCTAAAGTTTACATGTTCAAATTTGACGGTAAAATAATAAACCAAGGTCTTGCCGCGGCTCTTATTAACGCATTAAATAAGGCAGAAGCAGAAAATGCAGTACTACTCCTCATAATAGATACTCCAGGAGGAGAACTTGACGCTACAGAACAAATAGTAAAAGCCATTTTAAACTCTAAAGTTCCAGTTATAGGCTATGTTTATCCTAGAGGCGCTACTGCATGGAGTGCTGGAACAATAATCTTACTTTCATGCCACATTGCAGCTATGGCGCCTGGTACAGCTATAGGAGCAGCACAGCCAGTAATGTATGGTCCTGAAGGATACCAGCCTATAAACTACAGTAAAATAATAAATCCTGTTGCAGAACTTGTTCAAACCGTTAGTAAAGAAAGAGGAAGAAATGAAACAGCAGCTTACGAATTTGTAACTAGGAATCTAACGTTAAACTATGAGGAGGCATTGAAAAGTAATGTAATAGACCTTGTTGCTGATAATATCCATGACCTACTTTACAAAATAAATGGTATGACTATAAAGACTCCTTATGGTGATGTTATAATAAATACTGGAGGTTATTCACTTGAGGAATATAGTTGGAGTATAGGTGAAATTCTTTCTAACACTTTAGCTGATCCATTACTTGCAAACGTACTTTTAATGCTAGGCTTTTACATATTGCTGATAAGCTTATTTACTGGACATTACCCCTTAATTGCCATAGGCTTATTACTATTTATACTAGGGCTTTTTGGCATGGGCTTCACGATAAACACTATTTCATCAGTACTAATAATTGCTGGTGTAATATTACTAGTAATAGAGCTTGTAACGCCAGGATTCGGAATATTGGGAACCACAGGAGTTATAATGATAGCATTAGGATTCATTCTTCTCCCAATATATCTACCTGAGTCATGGTATATTACGCCCGAATTCTACTTTAGATTCCTTATAGCAGGGCTCATAATAGGCTTTCTTGCTTCAGGATTTTTCGCATTCGTAATATACAAAGTTGTTAAAGCTAGAAGAGCTAAACCTATGATATGGTCTATCGTAGGGGTTAAAGGTAAAGCGCTTGACTATATTTCGCCAGATAAGGAAGGATTCGTTTTAGTTGAAGGAGAATATTGGATGGCTATTTCAGATGAAGAAATAAAAGCTGGTGATGAAATAGTTGTTGTTGAAAAAATAGGGCCTCGGCTTAAAGTTAAAAAAGCTAAGTAATGAATCTCTACTGCTATGACGTTAAATTGTAAAGTTCTTCCTTTTTCCTAAGTTCTCTTCCGTAAAGTTCATAGCTAACTAGCTTAATTTCATTTAAATTCTTAAAGAAACCTATAATCATTGAAGGCCTCATTGAAGCGTATCCTCCACTCCACACTCCTGTAGCGGATCCCGGATTCACTAAAAGCATTTCGTTTACCTTAATTATTCTCAAATAATGTGTATGACCATTTATCAAAACACTTACTTTAAGGTTCTTAGCTATATTCAGCAATCCTTCAACGTCTCCCCTAGGATATACTTGGTCACCATGAATTAAACCTATGCGTATATCGTTAATCTCTTCAATAACATATTCTGGTAAGCTTAAGTAATCCATGTTGCCCCGTACGAAAAACGACTTATGAGCTAGGTTCTTAAAAAACTCTAGAACCCTTTCTGAAACAAGATCGCCCGTAAAGAATAGGTAATCGTAAGGTGAATTGTTCTCTATAATTTCAAGCATGACTCTAGGTATGTTTTTAGCTCTCGTAGGAATATGTGTATCACCTATTATAAGCGCTTTATACATTAACGTTTAGCCTCCTTAAAGAAATTTCATAATACTGTATATTATTAAAAATTCTTTATCTTAAAGTTTATAATTGTACTATTTCAAACATTCGTAGAGGATTTTTGAGATAAAATTATGGGGCTTGACCTATCAGCGTAGTTTACGCTAAAGTTCTTAGGTTTCAATTGCGAAACTATGTATCTAAATGCTTTCCAAGGATCCGTATGTGCACCGCATGTATAAACATCTACTGTTGCAAATCTATACTTAGGCCAAGTATGAATTGCTATATGGCTTTCAAGAACTAAGCCTATAACACTTACACCTCCCTTGCTTCCACCAAACTTCCACACCTTTAATTCATAAAGTATGGCGTTTGCTAACTCAGCTGCTTTCTTAACTATTTCGCTTAATTTTTTCTCATCCGATATGATGTTTATATCGCACTCGTAAAGATTCGCATATATGTGTTTACCTACTACTCTATCTTCTTCAACAATTTGTTCAACATATTTTTGCATAGTCTAAATCCTCTTACGTCTTTGTAAGAGTGTTATTGAAGGGGTTTTTAAACATTTAGTACTTGAAAGCCTTTCAAATAATAAAGAATACGAAATAATTAAGACTTTAAACCGTGGTGCTATGTAATATAGCGGGAGCAGTTAAAATGTTTACAGCTGAGATAATTAGTATAGGTAACGAATTACTGATAGGAAAAACTGTAAATACTAATGCTACATGGTTAGCTAGAAAACTTACACTCTTAGGATTTAGTGTCAGAAGAGTAACAACAGTACCTGATGAAATAAGTGAAATAGTTTCAGCAATAAGAGAAGCCATAAGCAGGGGAACTAAAATTATAGTAACAACAGGAGGTCTCGGACCAACATTCGATGATAAAACAAGTGAAGCCCTTGCAAAGGCTCTTAATAGAAAATGGGTTATAAATAATGAAGCTTTAGAAATGGTTCGTAAAAAATATTCTAGCATGGGTTTCGAAATAACTGAGCATCGTTTAAAAATGGCTAAAATGCCGGAAAAAGCTAAGCCTATACCAAATCCCATAGGTTCAGCTCCAGGAATACTTATTGAAGAAAATAACTCGCTAATTATAGCTCTGCCTGGAGTTCCTAAGGAAATGAAAGCTATTTTTGAAGAATACGTTGAATCAATACTAAAGAAGAAAGGGCCAAACATAGTTTTCTACGAAGACACCTTAGTACTCAAAGGGATGCCTGAATCCAGTTTAGCACCATTCCTTGAACAAGCTATGAAGAGAACGGTTAAAACATATATAAAAAGTCATCCTAAAGGTTCTGAGAGTAAAGAGCCAGTAATAGAGATACACATTACTTCATCAGGTAAATCGCTTGAAGAAGCAAGGAAGCTAGTAAATGAGGCAAAGGAAATTATTAAATCTCTTATTAAGGGTAAAGTCGATATTATAGAACACTAAAATATATGTTTCTGGAGATCCCTAAGAAAGTAAAGGTTTAAACAGGGGTAATATGGATATGGCATTGAAAACGGTAAGTGAGATGTTAACGGTAAAGAAAGGGGTTGTTAATGGCGAAGTAACCTTAATCTCGGCTGGACCTTTAAAACTAGGAATTTCATATGGTAACAGAAGTGGAAGCCTTCCATTTCAATTACCTATTCCGGCAGACGCTAAGGTAAAGGAGTTAACTCTTGAAATAGCCGTTACGCATAGAAGCGAACCTTACAATGTTAAGTGGAGATTATGGTTTAATGGCTTCCCTCTCACAAGAGAGTTTAAGCCCCAAATAACTGTTGAAGCGAAGGAGAAATTTTTCAGTAAAGTTCTTTTTGACGTAACTCCAGTTCTGCATGCAAAGGGTTTTAAGGAGGAAGCAATACTTACAGTAAAGTATGATGGCAATGAAAACTTAGTTATAGACCATGCAAACCTCATTGTAACCTATGAAACACCTGAGGCAAAATCTTCCTATGTTTACTGTTCTGGAGCATTCCTTATACCTCCAAATACCTCAGCATCATATAGTTTCGATATTTCTGGGGTTGCAGAAGGCTTCGGTGAATTAAGAGGAATCATTATACTTCCCTCTAAACTTTCTAAAGCTGAACTTTTCCTCAACGACAAAAGCATCTATAACGCCATAAACATTACTGGTGCTGAAGAATTTTACATAGAGAACGTTGATTTGAAAGAGAGAAACACAATTAAATTAGTGCATGAAACACAAGAAAAAGTTCATCTTAAAGACTACATTAACCTGTCAACAATGTTAGCCTCAATAACATATATGCTAAAGCCTAAGCTAGACATAGTTAAAGCGCAACTAGTTGCAGTAGATAATAAGGAGAAAGTTGTAGCGAAAATAAGGAATAATGGATACTCTAAGCCAGATAAGGCTTGGTTATTAATTATAGATACAGGAGTAGTTGTTTCAAGACAAAAACTTCCCCCGCTAAATCCGGGGGAGGAAATAGAACTCGAAATACCATGTAAAAAGCAGACGTTAACAAAACACGGTATAGTGTTTATTAGAGCAGTATGGACTAAACTTAGTAGAACATTTACTAGTGAAGTAAGAATAAGGTGATTAAGTAGTTTTTGACGGACAAAAAGCATTTGCTGGACATTCACCACATAAAGGCTTTCTTGCTTTGCATATTCTTCTACCAAAGTTTATTAATTGGAAATGTGCTTTAAGTCTATATTTTGCAGGTATATTCTTCTCCAAGCATTCTTTGATTTCTTCATAAGTGTTTGAGCTAACTAAGCCTATTCTTTTAACTATTCTTCTAATGTGAGTATCTACAGGAATTACAGGTTCATTAAGCGAAAAAGCTAGCACTACATCGACTGTTTTAGGACCTATGCCTGGTATTTTAATGAGTACCTTTCTTAATCTCTTACTATCTAAGGTTTCTTGTAGGCGTTGTTCAAGGAATACTTTAGCTGCATTCTTTATGACCTTACTTTTCACCCTGTAAAGTCCTGCAGGTTTAAGCATTTTCTTCAATGCTTCTTCAGGAGTACTTAGTATTTTCTCAGGGCTTATTACTCTAAAAGTGTTCTTTAAATTAATGTAAGCTTTCCAAGTATTTTTCCAACTAGTATTTTGGGAGATTATCGTTATTATGAGCTGTTCGAAAACATTCCTGTTTTTCACTTCATCAAGTACTTTGTTAACTTCATTACCGAAATGTTTTTCACAAAATGTTAAAATAGATGCTAAAGCAAGAAGAGATTTATTCTGCACGTATGTCTCCTCCTCTTAGGGATAAAATATTAAGCTGTAATTTTAAAAGCTTCTTTTAGAGGAAGGTGATGAGCCTTTACAATATCTTCAAAAGCCAAGTGGAGGAGTAGTGAAAGAATAGCTCTTTCGACTCTTGAAAGTTTAGGGTATAGAATAGTTGACATTCATAGGAAAGTGACTTTGAGGGGTATAGACGTTGCTGAAGTGGATGCTATAGCTGAAGATCCCAACGGGATTAAATATGCCGTGGAAATAAAAGCTGGAAGACTTGATGTTTCAGGTGTAAGGCAAGCATATATTAATGCGAAACTTTTAGGTTTAAAACCTCTTGTAATATGTAAGGGCTTTGTTGATGAAGCCGCAAAGGCTACCGCTGAAGAATTAGGCGTAAAAGTAATCGAATTAAGTGATCAATTCCTCGTAGATTCCGAGGAATTAGAGATCATTGTAAGGGAATCTGTGGAAACAATTATTGACGATTATTTAGCTTCCCTACTAACACCCTCACCTATTCTCAAAGATAATGATATAAAAGTTTTAAAAGCCATAGCTGAAAACCCAACATTAGCCGATGCTGCTGAAAGTTTAAATCTTGATCTCACACAATTACTGGAAAAAATAAATGTACTTAAGAAGAAAAATGTTCTTCCAAGAACTAGAAATTACAGAGCTTTAAGGAGAAGAGCCAAAATACTACTTTACAAACTCTTATTTGAGAAAAGAATTAGTGAAGTCCTGAATAAGCTCGAAGAAGCAATAAATGAAATAAAGTCTTTACATAAATTAGGAAAGTAGTGTTACAATGTTTCTAGAAGTTTACGAGTTTCACTATAAACCAGTCCCTCTACTGGCTGGAGCAGTACTTAAGAAGCTAAGTCATGTAAGTAACTCTAAAACCTACATATCATTAGATCTAGGTCTTTCTCTCTCAAGAGTAACTATAGATGAAAACTACATTATTCTAGAAGATTACGGGATAAAGCTTCCACTAAGTAAAATATTAGAAAGTAAGGTGAAAGAAAACTCAGTATATGCAATAATAAATGAAAACATACAGGAGCTATCGTTGACAACAAAAAACAAATACTATAAGCTTAAGGCATCTTATCTCAATAAAGCACCAACATTGGAAATTAGTGGAATACATATGCATAGAATTAAAGGCATTGACCCTTGGAAGGACTCATTACTAAAGGTTAAAAAAACACGCATTAAGAAGGGAAACATTGTTTTAGATACATGCACTGGATTGGGATATACAGCTATAGGTGCTTTAAGGTTTGGAGCAAAACACGTTTTTACCGTTGAAATTGATGAAAGTGTGTTAGCGCTTAGCCAATATAATCCTTGGTCTAAGTTTCTTGAAGACGATAGAGTAACCATACTTTTAGGTGACGTTTTTGAAGTAATTGATTTCTTCCAGGACGAAATATTTGATAGAATAATTCATGACCCACCAAGATTTTCGCTTGCAGGCCACCTCTACAGTAGAGAATTTTATAGGAAGCTCTACCAGAAACTCAAACCAGGTGGAATACTTTTTCACTACATAGGTTCACCAGGCTGGAGACGTAGGGTAAATATGGTAAAAGGTGTTATGAATAGACTTAGAGAAGTAGGTTTCTACGTAAAAACAGAACCTAAAGCCCAAGGGGTTATTGCTTTTAAGCCAAGAATTTAAGCAATTGTTAGCAATGACTTCTTTAATCTTATAGCTTAAATATTCTCACCCTTTTTAAAGCAATAATCAGTGGTTAATTTACTGGTGAAAATTTTGAACAAGCATGAAGAACAACCAACAATAGATGAGTTAATAAAGGAACTTAGGAGATTAAAGGCTCTAGCTAAGCAGGGAGGAGGGCCCGAGAGAATAAAGCGTCAAAAAATGAAGGGTAAACTTACAGCTAGAGAAAGAATAGAAAAACTTCTTGACCCAGGATCTTTTGTTGAACTTCAACCATTCGTTATACACAGGAGTAAGTATTTCGGCATGGATAAAGTAAAGTACTTAGGTGATGGCGTCATTACAGGGTTCGGTACAATAAATGGTAGGAAGGTTTACGTATTCTCCCAAGACTTCACCGTAATGGGAGGCTCACTTGGCGAAATGCATGCTAAGAAAATAGAGGCATTAATAGATCTTGCGTTAAAAACAGGTGCTCCTCTAATAGGACTCTACGATTCCGGAGGTGCACGAATTCAAGAAGGTGTTGCAGCATTAGATGGTTTTGGTAGAATTTTTAAAATGAATGTCAAAGCCTCAGGGATAATACCTCAAATATCTCTTATTCTTGGACCTTGCGCTGGAGGAGCTTCTTATTCCCCGGCTCTTACAGATTTCATAATAATGGTTAAGAAAATATCCTACATGTTCATAACAGGGCCTCAGGTTGTAAAAGCTGTAACAGGCGAGGAAGTCACGTTTGAAGAGCTAGGAGGAGCTGAAGTGCATGCTTCAAGAAGTGGTGTAGCTCATTTTATTACGGAAACAGAGGAAGAAGCTTTTGAAATAGTTAGGGAGCTACTATCCTATATACCATCGAATAATATGGAGGAACCACCTTATGTTGAAACAGGCGATTCTGTTGAAAGAGAAAATGACGAGTTAAACAACATAGTCCCTACTGACCCTTCAGAACCATATGATGTCAGAGACGTAATATTCAGAATAGTGGATGACGGTAAATTCCTTGAAGTACATAAAGATTATGCACCAAATATTGTAATAGGCTTTGGTAGATTTGGAGGTTATTCAACATGCATTGTCGCTAATCAGCCAAAATACTTAGCCGGTGTTCTTGATATAGATGCTTCGGCAAAAGCAGCTCGCTTCGTAAGATTTTGCGATTCATTCAACATACCTATATTGATGCTCGTAGATGTACCGGGTTACATGCCCGGAATAGATCAAGAGCATGGTGGAATAATAAAGCATGGTGCAAAACTTGTTTACGCATATGCTGAAGCCACTGTACCTAAAGTAACTGTTGTTCTCAGAAAAGCATATGGCGGCGCCTATATTGCCATGGGTTCAAAGAGTCTGGGAGCAGATATTGTTTTAGCATGGCCTACAGCGGAAATAGCTGTTATGGGACCTGAAGGTGCTGTAAAAATAATTTTCAAAAAGGAACTCGAGGCTTCAGAAAATCCGGAGGAACTCTTTAAGAAAAGATTAAGAGAGTATAGAAGTGTGTTTGCTAATCCTTATAGGGCAGCTGAACTAGGCCTAATAGACGATGTAATAGAGCCTAGAAGAACCCGGCCTATGGTGATTAAAGCATTTGAAGCTCTTAGAAATAAGAGGGAAATCAAGCTTCCAAGAAAACACGGCAACATACCGCTTTAAAACTAGAAGCTAAGATGATGGGTTTATTCTTATTAGAAGCTGATTCTTTTTTACAACATTTCCCTCCCTTATGGCTACCTCCTCAACGATGCCATCATATTGCGACTTTATCTCATTTAACATTTTCATAGATTCCATTATTAGAAGCGTTTGACCTTTATGCACTTTATCGCCAACCTTCACCTTTACTGAAATTATCTTTCCACTTAAAGGAGCCCTTATTTCGCCTTTTTCTACTTTAGAGTTTTCATTGTTCTTAAGTAAAAAATTGCTTATGTCATTAACTAAAGTTTTCGTTATTAAATGCTCATTAATAGAAATTTTTAAGGGCACCCCATTAACGTAGGTTAAGTTTGCTTCCGAATCGATAACAACAACATATTTTTTGCCATCAATTTCTACATCCACTCTTGAATCATCAGAATATAGTATTTTCGCCTTAATTTTCCCTAGTTTATCATCGGTAATTACGTATTCTTTATTGTCGATATTCTTTTCTATTTCAAACGAAACCTCTTCATCAAATCCTTTAGCTACTATTTTACGCATATCCTCATTCCCTCGTCTTCGAGGCACTAATTATGTTTGATATAAACCATAGAGTGTTGACATTTTCCATAAGCTCATGGCTTGTAAAGGCTTTCTCTCTTTAACAACTTTACCCATAGTTTTTCTTACGAACGTCTTTTCTCTAAGCGCCAATGCTGCCGCTATGATTCTTCTTCTTTCTTCAATGCTTAGTTCACTTATAAACTTAGGGAGTTTTTCGTCGAGATACTTAGTATGTATGTTTCCTTCAAGAAAGTCTTTATCATTGACTATTTTCTTATATAAAGGTATTGTTGTTCTAATACCTTCAATAATGTATTCGGAAAGAGCTCTTCTAAGTCTCTGTATAGCTTCTTCTCTACTTTCACCCCACACAATGAGCTTTGATATGAGCGGATTATATGTCTGCGGAACATTAAATCCTTCATAAACCCCGCTATCCACTCTAACACCTAGCCCTCCAGGTTCATGATATTTAACTATTTTTCCTGGAGTAGGTGCAAATTCTCTTAATGGGTCTTCAGCGTTTATTCTAACTTCAATAGCCCAGCCTTTTAAAGAAACTTGCCCCTGACCTATATTTAATGGTCTATCCGCAGCTATTCTTATTTGAGCTTTTACAATGTCTATCCCAGTTACCATTTCGGTAACTCCATGTTCTACCTGTAATCTAGCATTTATTTCAATAAAGTAATGTCTACCATCCTTATAGAGAAACTCTACTGTACCAGCGTTTGTATAACCTATTTTCTCAGCAAGTCTTAAAGCGTCAGACGCTATTTTCACTCTTTCATCCCACATTAGGGCTTTTGAAGGTGCTTCCTCTATGAGTTTTTGAAAACGCCTTTGAATTGAACATTCTCTTTCATAGAGATGTATAATATTACCGTAGTTATCGGCGATTATCTGAACTTCAATATGCCTAGGTTTTTCAATGTATTTCTCAATAAATATGTCGGCCATTGCGAAGGCTTTATATGCTTCTTGTTGAGCTAATTTAAAGTATCTATGAAGCTCATCTCTATTTCTCACTATTCTCATTCCTATGCCTCCTCCACCACCAACAGCCTTCAGTAGAACAGGATAGCCTAGTTTTTCAGCTACTCTTTCAGCTTCGTTAATGCTTGTAATAGGCTTTAAAGGACCAGGTATTATGGGTACTTCTGCTTTTTCAGCAGTCTTCTTAGACTCAAGCTTATTACCAGCGAGAATCATAGCTTCCGGCTCAGGGCCTATGAAAACTATTCCCTCCTTAACCACTTTACTTGCAAAAATAGGGTTCTCAGCTAGGAAACCATAGCCTGGATGTATTGCGTCAGCTTTAGACTTTAACGCTATATCAACTATTTCATCTATACTTATGTAGCTAGAAACTCTATAGGCTTCATCTGAGAGAATTACGTGGAGAGCAGAAGAATCTTCTTTAGTATAAATTACTGCCGTCCTTATTCCAAGTTCTCTTGCCGCTCTTATGATCCTTACAGCTATTTCTCCTCTATTTGCTACCAATATTTTATTAAACAGCAATCTCCATTTTCTCCTCTACTCATCCTCTTAAGCCACATGTTTCAAAAAATTTTTTCGTGGAAACCAATGTATTACTCCTAGTAAAAAACAGTTTAGCTTAATTTGATAATTTTCGGCAAATGACGTAAATAAATGAATATTAGGTGACGAATGATTAGTCTTGAAAATATAGAATATGATAGGGAATTACGTGATCTTGGTTTTGAAGTTTTCTATTTGAAAAAAACTTTCTCAACAATGGATTATGCTAAAGAAGCACTGACCTACGGAGGTTATCTTAAAGCAGTTATTATTGCAGAAGAGCAAATTAGAGGAAAAGGAAGAAAAGGAAGAAAATGGGTCTCACCTAGAGGAGGTCTTTGGGTAACTATTGTGACGCCTGTACCTCAAAGTATGTTAGAATTAATAAGTATAATAGCTGGGTTATCCGTAGTTCTCACTATAAAGGAACACTATGGATTAAATATCAAACTTAAGTGGCCAAATGACATTGTGTATTTAGGCTTTAAATTAGGTGGTATACTTATTGAAAACGAATTACATGGCAATAAAGTAGTGAGTTTGATAGGTATAGGGTTGAACTGCAACAATAACTCATTAAGCATAGGGATTCCCGGGGTAATATCTTTACGAGAAATTCTTGGACGAAAAATTTCTCGTATAGCATTGCTTAAAGGTATTATTAAGAACCTAACAACATTACTTAACAATTACTCGCCCCATGATATCATACGAATATATAAAAGCTATAGCTTTACGTTAAATAGAAAGGTGAAAATATTTAATGGTAAGAAAACTGTTGAAGGAATTGCTGTAGACATCACCGCCAATGGAAAACTAGTAGTTAAAACTTATGAGAACAACTTCATTATCGTAGAATTTGGTGAAGTTATTGAACACGAGGGCCTTCATTATAAGCCTGGTTAAAATCTGAAACGCATTCTGTAGGCTCTCTTAAGTTTAAAAACTTCCTCTCTAATGTCCTTAGCTAAATTATAGCATCCTTCACCTCGCTCTAAAACTCCCTTTAAAATAAGATTCTTTATTACTTTCAATGGATTTTTTATGCCTAAAGCTTTAAGTTCTCTTTCAGCGAGTATTTCTCCTACTGAAATGTATTTCACAAAGTAGTAAGTAACGAGCTTTTCTTCATCAGTTAATTCTAAATTCTTTAAAGAACTTATTGTCGAGAGTGCTTTAACAGCATCTTCCAGTTTAAGCATCAACATTTCCAATCACTTTACATAATAACTCACGTTAGGCCGGTGAAAGACTATGTCTGGTATTGGAATAAAAGCTTATTTGTAAAATGGTTTTAATGAATAAGTACATTACAGATTTTAGCTTAAAGCTTCTACACTATTATAATTCCGTATCAGTAACGCTATTCCTCTACGTATTGCCTCGCTCCTTGATGTGAAAATTCCCTTCTCAACAAGGCGATCTATTTCTTTAAGTAACTCTTTTGGCATTTTTACCGAAACAACAACGACCTTGCCCATACCAGAACTTCCTCAAACACTTTACTTTCTTCGTAATTATACTTCGTTCTAATGGAGGGTTTAAAAGACTATTCCCTCATCAATAATACCATGTATTAATGAACAAGTGTTCTGTTAAGCTTCTTTCAATGTTCCCCTTAAAAGCCTCACAAACCCTATGGAACGGGCATGGCATGGCCTCTTCGCAATTTAAACATTGTGGTAAAGGTTTTACGCAACATGTTCTACCGAGGTTCCAAAGTATATCATCGAGTATTAATGGTGAAACATTTACCTCTTCTGAAAGAATTTTATATGCTTTTCTAACTGTTAACCTTATAATAATATCTTCTTCCCAAGAGAACTCTTCGTGATTAGAAATTTTTTGAAGAACATCTCTATTAAGCTTAACTATACCTAGACGAAAAGCTATCCGTACTAAGTGATTATCTACAGGTACTTGTAAGTTTTCTTTATCTATGGGAATAAATATTCCTCTTCTTTCAAGAAATTTTACAAGTAAGTAAGGTTTTTTCTCAACAGGGTCCTCATAGGCTCTAAAAACCTTAAGCCTATCTATGAACCCTCCTTCATTGCTTTTCAACATGTTTTTGCTTTCACGAATGAGATTCATTACGCTACCATCATATAGTTTCATCAGCTTTCTCCCTAAATCTCTAAGGAGCATTACCCTTACATTTAAATCCCATATTTCAGCGTCATTAATATTAAGCCACTTTCTAACATCGTCAACGCTTATTTTAGCAAGATTTTTAGGGTTAAAGAAGTCAGGGTTGCTATCATACATTATCTTACCTAACCTATAAAGTAGGTCAGCACCATGATACAGTTTGCCATGTAATATTGTTTCATAGGGTTTCCCTTTATAACTTGTTCTATGGTCAATGGCTACCATGGTTATGAAGTATTGAGCTACTTTTTCAGGCGGATCGTCTCTACTTGGATAATATTCTGGGTTAGTAAAAGCGTCTATGTTTGAAAGAAACTTCCTAATTATCCTGCTCTTAACTAAGTAGTCTGCTACCTCCGAAATTTTATCGTAACTTACCATTATCATATATTTTCACCCTTGTACTTACCACTATATTTTTTCAAAGGCTTGGAAGCCATTTTTACAAAAACTAATTGTGCTATTCTTGCATTCTTTTCGATAACCACCTCATCGACGTGTACAATTAATAAAACCTCGCTTCTACCATAGTATCCGGGATCCCATAGTGCACATCTAACATCTACACCCATCCTTAAAAGTGTTGAGCGCGGAAAACAGAATGCAACAGCATCTTCTGGTACGTATACGATTTCGTTAATTACTACTTTGTATGCTCCTTTTTTAAGTTTCCATACACCATTCTTTAAAGGAACTTCCTCATACTTAGGCATTCTTCTTTCTTTAAAGCCTATGTAACCTTTAGTCACTATTTTAAACACATGCCTTACTGTTAAATCAATACCAGCTGGTTGAACTTGCATGTTTTCGTCAATAATGTCTTGTAAGTAATTCTTAGCTATATGCCCAGGCACTATCATCTTTCATCACTCAGGAATGCTTGAATTTAAGTTCTGGAAAAATATTTTATCATTTCAAAAATTTTAAGGGGGGTAAAGCTTAAATTTTATGATGTTTACCCCCTTTTAAAGGGGGTGTTAGGGGGCGATGACTGGGCTAGTAACTTTAGAGTATCAAGAACAACAACCGAAGGTTGTAGGTCGTCATGTTTACGGTAACCTATACGGATGCGATGAAGAAGTTCTTATGAATGAAGAGCTCCTTAGAGAAATAGTTATTAATGCTGTAAAAATAGGTAACATGACCCTTCTCGACGTGAAATCATGGAAAATAGGGTTAGGTGTAAGTGTTCTTGCAATAGTTCTTGAAAGCCATATAGCTGTTCATACCTGGCCTGAGCATAGATTTGCAACAGTAGATGTATACTCATGCGGTCTACACACAGACCCGGAAAAAGCATTTGATTACATAGCTAAAATGTTGAAAGCTAAGAAAGTTATTAGGAATTATGCTGACAGATCATATCTGGAATAGGGATTAGCGTTCAAAAACTTTTTGAGATCAAGCACTTTTTTATCGACTAACCATTCTCTGGCTAAGGAGCTTCTCGACTTTTGAAAGATATCGTGCTGTCTTTACTGCTCTTTCAGAAACCTCAATAACATTACCCTTGTATATGACATAGTGCTTAACATTTACATTGGGAATTATTTTCTTACATTCCTCAACCATCATGTGTAGTTGAACGCAGTGAGGACTACCGTCAACTGTAAGTACACTTATTTCCTTAAGCTCACAAGTCTTAATCATTGTAACAAGTTTGAATCCTACCATGTTCATATGTTCCCATTCTAAACAAACAGCTAACGGAACTTTGCTCTCAACGTATTTCCTCAATATTTCAGGATGTTCGTCTTTAACACATGTTCCGTAAATAAGGAGTTTCTTTTTCTCTCTAATCAATTTAGAACATGCGTTAGTATCTATGAGTCTTCTAAATTTAAAACCCTCATATCCCATATATTATACCCCGAGATAACAACTAATGAGGTGCCATATTTTAAACTATGCACAAATATGATGTTGCAATTATTGGCCTGGGGCCGGCAGGGTTATCTCTCATACATTTCCTTATGAAGGAGTCCTTTAATAGGGACGTAATAGCGTTTGAAGCAAAAAAATACGTTGGACTAAACAATCACTGTGCAGGTCTAGTTAGCTCAACCTTTATTAGATTAATGTGGCCTTTTACCAGAGACATAACAATCAACAGCTTTAGAGGATTTTACGTAACAACTCTCTCGACAAATAAAAGCTTACATGTTAAATTAAATAATAAAGCTTATGTCATAAACCGTGTTGAGTATGAGAGAAAAATCTTTGAAAAAATAGAGAACTCAATAACCTATAGGCTAAGAGAGCCCGTTATTGATATATGGAAGAATAAAATTATTTTAAGGAAAAATAGGAGCATTGAAGTAAAAACCATAGTTATTAGCGAAGGTTCTACACATAAACTGAGAACTAGAATTTTAGGAAAAAGAGACAAGGACAGAGTATACGGTATTCAAGAGGACGTTAAAACAAAACCCGAGTACATCCATGATTTCACGATAATATTCTCTGACAAATACACGAAAGAATTCTTTGGATGGCTTATACCTCTTTCAATAAATAAAGCTAGGATAGGTATTGCTGGAAATAAAGTGTCATTGAAAATGCTTCGTTCATTTGAAAAACATATCGTGAAAAAGAAGCTTATTACAGAAATTGTAGGTCGCAGTAAACCTTTTGGGGGAAGCATTCTCATAAAACCTCCTAGTAAAACAGATCATGTAAATTCATTGATTTTCTTGGGAGACTCAGGATATCATGTAAAACCACTTACGGGAGGAGGACTTTTTATACACGTTCTTTTTTCTAAAGCCTTAGCTAAAGCTTTAGCAATAGCACATAATAATGAAGAAGCCCTTAACTTATACTATAAAGAAACATTGATGATTCGTAAGAGGCTCTATATGCAGAACATTATTTCACAAATTATTCGTAAATTAAGCGAAAGAGATAAAGCAAAGATTATAGAAGTCTTACACCAAAATGAAATATTTTTTAAAGATTACGATTTCCACGAAGTGAGTTTATTATCTCTACTAGCTAACAGCAGTATTTTACTTAAAGTTCTTACAAGTTCTCCTTTAATTATAAAGGAGTTCCTAAAAAGTAAGGCTCAATAATGCATGAAGCTATTGTTGAAATATAGCTCACAATAATTATTCCAACTAAGCCAGCGAAAGCTATGATATAGGTATATTCTCCCACGGGTTTATTTCTAAATCTGGAAATTATTATTTGAAAAATACCTCCTTGAAGAAGGGATATAGAAATTATGTCTCCAATTATTAGCGGAATATACATTGCAACAACATTATAACTTTCCATTTCAAGTAGTCCAAGAAATAAACCCTCAGCAAAATACGTGTATGCAACATATGGTGGAATAAGGGTTGACATCATAGTTGTTGAAATACGTGATAAACTAACAATGTTAAAAAGATAAAACGGATTCCCTTGGCTAACACCTCTAACAGCGTCATAAAGATCACTACATAATCTTGTCATAGGAGACTCCTTCACCTCCTCATATAGTGGAGCAACTATTGAGCTTGCGTAAGAGGGATTCGTTAATGATATGGAAAAACCAAATGCTATGGATAAAACATATATTACCATAAAAACTATTGGCAGTACTTTACTCCAAATTTCAAGCTCAGCTTTTAAGAAAAGCGTGCCTTTATTTATCACTTCTCCCTCCTCTTAGTAAATTTGGATAGAATATCACTATATAAATGTGGAGCTTCAGAATGCTAAACGGTAAAAACGCTATGGTTCTTTGCGAAATTTGCGAAGAGAATGAAGCTACATCAACATGTAAACTTTGCGGTAGAAAGGTATGCATGAAACACGTTGATGTAAACCATATTTGTTCAGTATGTAAAATAACTCTTTGCGAAAGATGCCACAAATACCATGCAATAGGGTATTGTAAAATATGCGGGAGAAGTTTATGTGAAGATTGCCTTATACAATTATCTACTGTAGAGTATGTGTGTGTTGATTGCCGCAATAAACTCTTCTTGAAGGAAAATTGAAAAATTAGGCTTTAATTTCCCCTAATTCCTTAAGAAAATCTTTAAGTATTTTAACATTAATTTCATGTTTAGACCTCCTACGCTTATCAACATATATACCAAGCTTTCTTGCCTTATCTATCGTTAAACCTGCCTCCCTAATCTCTAATATACTAAAACCTCTTCCAATTCTCCACTTAGGTGGCAATCTTCCTTGACTTATTAATCTAGGTGTTTTTACTAAAGCCTTAGGGGGTTCCTCGCCCTTCATCTTTAACCCCCTATGATCCAAGTTTTCCATAGTTAAAATGCAGTATAAGTATTTTAATTTTAAGGTACTTTAAGTCGGAAGTCTTCTTTAACAACATTTAAAGCGATACTTGTATTTGTGCTTAAAACATATGGTTTGGCCAGGAGGCTTTTTATGAAATCGTTTAATTCTTTTATTGACTTAAACTTTGCAACAACAATCACGTCGAACTCTCCTGTAACATCATATACAGCACATACATTAGAGTACTTTGCGACATCTCTTTCAACATTAATTATGTGCTTTCCATCAACTTTTATTAAGACAAGCGCTGTTACATCATATCCTACTCTTCCATAATCTATTTGCACAGTAAAGCCTTTAATTATTCCTTTAGTCTGCAGTTTTCTTACTCTTAGGTGAACTGTACCTACAGAAACTCCAAGTCTCCTAGCTAATTCCCTATAGGTTATTCTGGGATTCTCTATAAGCTCATTAAGTATTTTCTTATCTAATTCGTCAAGCATTTTCGTGAACGCCATTTTCTTCACGAGCATCACTTTAAATTTTTCATCTATCTTAAGCGTTTCTCACATAGGTATTTTTATTAAATGCTTATAAGCTAATTTTTTATAAAAATAGTGTTGAATGGGTGGTTTAGTAAGATATGGCTAAAATAAGACGTTTGGTTTTAGACGTACTTAAACCGTTAAAGGACCCATCAGTTATAGAGGTCGCCAAAGCATTAGCTAATGTAAAAGGGGTTTCCGCTGTAAATGTTACAGTAAATGAAGTTGATGTTGAAACCATGGGTTTAATAATAACTATTGAAGGAGAGGATATCGATTATAGAGAAGTAGAGGATGTTCTCAGAAATGTAGGTGCTGTAATACACAGTGTAGACCAAGTGGTTGTTGGAGAAAAAATTATTGAAACAGCAACTACTATTCAAAGTAGAACTTAGCATACCTTGGTGCCAGGTTCTGGTTCATTATCAACTGTTAGAACTCTTGGCTTACCTTTAGGACAACCTGCTGCCAATATCATACCTTGGCTAACGTAACCTCTAATAACTTTAGGTTTAAGATTAGCTACAACGATAAGTCTTCTATTAACAAGGCTTTCAGGAGTATATACATCACCTATACCAGCTATTATTTGCCTTTCCCCAAGTTCTCCAAGATCTACTATTAGCCTTATAAGCTTAGTTCCATGAATGCGTTCAGCATGTTTCACTAAACCAACTCTTAAATCTATTTTGGAAAAATCTTCAATTGATATTTGTCCAGGTTCAGACAAAGCTATCAACACCCAAGCGTTTGTGATCCAATTATGTAAGAAATTAGAGTGACTTATAAAGTTAATTATTTCAAATATTAAGAAAGGGTTCGGGCTTCATCATTGCTTCTAGTCACTTTTAATTATTTTTAATTACTCGCCCTCATCACCCCTGTCTTCACCCTATCCCCGCTCTTTGGGAGTCTGGCTTCACCGCCTCAGCCTCCCGCATCGCTCCACCTAGGCTCCCTTGAGCGAGGGTAGGGTGTTCATGGGGCTGGGTTTCATCCTTATCTCCGTCTCCTCATCGGTTCGTCCACCCACCCCTCAATTATATGTAATGGTAGTAACATTTATAAGTTTTATTGCTACTATCTTTTGGCATGGGTGCTATATTGTGGAGCACTACGTGTTCAAGTCTAGGGTAATTAGTGCAGGTTACGATAAATATGGAAATCCAAGGTACTCGATATCAATACCGAAGGAGGTAGTTGAGAAGATAAAGCGTCTACATGGGAGAGAGGTTATAGTACATGTCATTGTACCAGATAGCTGGTAGAATAATAGCGGATAACCCGAGGACGCTAGAAGACTTTAAATTCGTAACCATAAACGGAAAGCTAGTAGTAGATGACCCGCTAGACCACATGAAGCTCGTTAAGCTAGCGAGGGCTTACGCATCTGCTGTTAGGAAATTATTAAATTTGATATGGGGAGGGCATAGTCATAAGGAAGCTACTAAACTACTCTACAATATCCTACCGAACTATGTATACCTTGAAACAGCTTACAAGAATGCGAAAGCAATCACGGAAAACATTAGATTCTTTGAAGAATACCTTGGCAAAAATAGAATATTAGCTGATATACATAGGTTCTGGATTGCGAGTAGAGGTAATAAATGGGATAAAGGCAATAGAAACATCAAGCTCATACCAAGGGATACTTACTTCGAAGTTCTAATTAAATATCCTTGGGATGGCTCATGGATTAAGGCTAGAGCATTCTTTGGAGAAAGATATGTTCCATTGCTAAGGGAGCTGATAGAATTAGCTGGTAGGAGGGAAGAGGGATATGGAGTGGTAGTAAGCTTCAGAGAACATCCTAGAATCCACATACAGATACCGCTATGGCTGTACCTCAAGTATTTCTCAACATCTAAGCCTAGAGGCTATGGATTAATTGCCGGTTTTGACGTGAATAGTGACAGACTTAACGTAGTCGTCATAGATAACGATGGAAACATAGTTGCCGTGGAGACCTTTTGGTATTGTGAAACAGTATCTCATGGTTTTCCTAAAGGAAAAGCCGAGTGGATAAGACTTAACGCACTATCTAGTGCATTGGAATGGTGTAGGAGGATAGGTGCGGATTACGTAGTATTCGAGGATTTAACAAGGATAAGGTGTAAGAGATTCACGAAGAACCACTATGTTAATCGTAAGATAGCCAAGTTTCCAAAGAAGCAAATACTCATTCATGGAGTCATCAAAGCATTAAAACTAGGATTCATAGTAGTGCTAGTCAATCCAAGAGGAACAACCAATAGCGTAACCCATGAACAAATAATGAGGGAGAAAGGGTTAGATAGACACATGGCAAGTGCATACATGATAGCTTACAGGGGATTAAAAGTAATTAGAAATCACGAAAAGTAAACAAAATCTTGTAGAGGCTGAAGCTCTATGGTAGTTGATGAGAAAACATGGTGTAATAGAAAAAATGCATTCATGAGACGTCTCGAAAGTGATAAGAAGACAGGATATTTTGATAAGGAGCTAGAAGGCCTAGTAGAGTTGCTAAACAGCTTCAATGACATGTTTACAACAAGTAGCTGTGCTGGACGTATCATGATTTTTTCATCTAAAAGGCCTTGGGATAAAAAATCAATAAAAATTTATTTGAAATCTCATAATTTCTTAAAAATAGATGACGTTAAGAAAGCTATTGAGAAATCTTCAGATAAAAACTTATGGTTTATTATGCAGCCACCAATAATACATGTCTCATGCTTAAATGTCGAGAGAGCACAGGAACTTTTAAAGATAGCTAGAAATGTCGGATTTAAACACAGCGGCATTATAAGTTTTTCAAGAAAAGGCATTCATGTCGAGCTTCAAGGTAATGAGCATTTAGAATTTCCCTTGAAGGTTAATGGAAAAATAGTTATTAGAAAGCGTAGTTTAAACAAACTCGTAAGATGGGCTAATGCTCTTCTTCTTGAGTCTAAAAAGAAGATATTTAAGTTAGAATCAGTAATCAGAAGAAAATGGTTAGAAAAGGGTGGTTGAACAGTGCCAGCCGTAAAAACGCCTCTTGATGTAATAAAACCGCTAAGTCCAGGGCAGGAAGAATTACTTAATGTACTTAAGGATAAAAGCTATGATATCATAGGAGTTTTTGGACCTACAGGAACGGGTAAAAGCCTGCTCTCCATAGCTTATGGAATCTCTGAGGTTATTAAAGGAAATTACAGGAGGTTCATTATAGCACGTCCCCTAATAGACATAGTTTCTGAACGTGAAGTAACAGCCATAGAGCTAGGCAAGCTTTACTATGAGCTTTCAGCTGCTTACATTAGGGATATTTTATCAGAATTCATAGAGTGGAATATAGTGGAGAGTCTAGTTAAGGATAAAAAAGTTCTCTTAGTCGATATTCATTTCTTAAGAGGAAGGACATTTGATGACACAATAATATTTCTAGATGACGCACAAAATGTTCCTCCAGAAAGCTCACTAGAGCTCCTTATGAGAATGGGTAATAAATCTAGAATGATAATTGCTGGAGACCCTGTTTTTCAGAAAAACCCGGAAATACATTTAGACGGGGCAACATTACTTAGAGAAACACTAATGGGTGAGGAGAGAGCAGCAGTAGTAGACTTAGGAGTTAAAGACATTGTGAGAATGGGTGCTAAAAGAGGAATAAAGCTTCTTCTTGAAGTTAGGATGAGGAAGAGAAAGCTTAGCGACCTGGAATCAAAAATACTTGATGCTGCTAGAACCTATGCTCCTGACGCAGACATAGTTACAGTAATAGAGTTTCTTGAAGAGAAAAAGAAGTTTGAAATTACAAGCGAACATACGCCGGATGCATTAATCATAGTTAAAGAAGGCCATTTAGGCAGGCTCGTCGGAAGAGGCGGGGAGAGAATAAATAAAATTGAAGGAGAAGTAGGTCTTAAAATAAGGAGCATTGAGCTCACATTAGACTTTAGAGAACTTGTTAGAGCAATTCATCCGGTAAGCTGGATACATAAGCACGTTATTGATGCGGACTTCGCAGGACCCAATATGGTGTTTAAAGTTAGAAGCGAAGAATTCGGTCCATTTGTTGGACAGAAAGGATTCTATATAAAATTTATGGATGCTGTACTAAAGAAATTAATAGGTGTTGGCGCTAGGGCTCTTGAAGTAGAGGAGAGAAGACGAAAGCGCAGAAGATAAATTACTTTTCCACATAATAATCTATCACTACCTGGTACTTCTTAGTACCAACAGATCTTATAACCCTTACCTCCTTTACATGAGCCTTTTTAACATATTTCTTGAGAAACTGTGTATAATCACTAATGGCGTTTATTTTAGCTTCTTCTCTATTGCGGCCTTTAGCGAAGAGGTATACGTGAAGAAAACCCTTAGGTTTCAGCGCATATAAGGCGTATTTCAAATAGTCATATACAAGTTCGGGTAAGGGCATTAAAACCCTATCAGCAATTTTACTAAGTTCTTTTTCAATAACATCTTTAGCGTCCCCTAAGATTGGTATAACCTCGCCTTTTAACTTATTTAACCCAATACTTTTTACCATATAGTAGTATGCGTAAGGATTAACATCTATGGAGTATACAGTAATTTTCTTTTTTAAAGCAGAAACTATAGAAAATAAGCCTATACCAGCAAACATATTAATTATAGTTTCGTTATCATACACTTTCTCAGCTATCCTTCTGTGCTCATAATTTAGCGCAGGTGAAATGTAAACTCTCGTAATATCGACGAGAAAGCGAGCACCATGTTCAACATAAATAGTTTCACTTCTATATTCTCCGCAGAGAAAAACATAGTCTCTAACCCTATGCTTACCCTTAATTTCTGAGATAGAACACCAAACAGATTTTACATAAGACAAATAGTTTAAAACATAAGTTGCAAGCAGCCTTAACTTTTCTAGCTCAACATTAAAGGGTTTTCTTAAAACTAAAATATCGCCCACGATTTCCATTCTTCTCCATATTCTTCTTGAAAAATCTTCTCCGAAAAGTTTTCTAGCAAGTTCCCTTAGGAAAACACCGTGAACCATAAAGTACACCGTTAATGTGAGGTATTATGAGTAGACGTATCATGATACCTTGGGATGAAAAGTCTAAAAAGTCTTTAGCATTAATACTTAAACCGTACGAAGCATCTATAGTTTCAAAGAACATACTCATAATCCTTACGTTTCGAGAAATCAGAATATCTGACTACGTTAAAAATTATTCTGAAGAAGAATCCACGAGAAAAAGATATATTAGAGTGTTTTTTAGTGAACCATTAATACCTTTGAATGAAGAACCATATACCAAATTCCATGGAGGCATTATCGAAAATTTCGATATAAGATACACTAACTTAGGTTTCTCAAAGTACTTAACATTAATAGTTCCCGGAAGTTTCCTTTACAACTACTTAGTGCTTGCAGAAAATAGTCTCTCAATAGAGTGCTCAATTAAGAAAAGTGTTTATTTTGAAAAATACAGGAATTCACTTACCATATATTTCGTTTAACTTACTCTCTAATATTTTCCTTGCCTTTCGAACTTCAGCACCATCTATAGTTAAAACTTCTCCACTATCCATAAGTACTTCGCCCCTTACAATAACAGTCTCTATAGTAGCATTAGAAAATAATATTGCATTATAAATGTTTGATTCTAAAGGCCACCCTCTCACATTGGAAAAGTCCATAACTATAATGTTTGCATCGTACCCTTTCGATATTTTACCATGGTTTTCTATTCCTTTAAACTTAGCTCTATTGCCTGTTGCTAATTCCAAAAGCGTATACGAGCTTATTCTTGATGGTACACCATAAAGAGTATTTACGGTAAAATAGGTTAATTTGGCTTCTGAAAGAATATCCCAGGAGGGATTTATGTCTGTTCCAAACCCTATCTTAACATTCTTAGCTAACATATCAACTATAGGCATGGTTCCCGAAAGCAAGATGTTATTAGATATTGGGCAATGAGCAACATTTGCTTCGCTTTTAAAAAGATAATTTATCTCTCTTTCCGTAACCCATACTGCGTGCGCTACTAATGTTTTACTTGAGAGAAGACCGTAGTCCCTTAGTACCTCAATGGGTCTTTTACCAAATGCTTCCTTAGCTTTTCTAACATCATCTAGAGTTTCCGCCACATGAATGTGTATGCCTATGTTTTCCTCCTTAGAAATTAATGATATCTCATTTAACTGCTCCCTCGTAAGATATCTTAAACAACATGGACCTAAGTATACGTTTATTCTTCCATCATCGACTCCATCCCATTTACGATGTAGCTCAATATTTTCTTTAAGTGTTTTCTCATACTCGAAGTCAGCTATTTCCAAAATGGCTACTGAAAGGTTAGCGATAAGCCCTGATTCTTTAACGGCTTTAGCTACAGAGTCCATGTTAAAATGCATGTCGGCGAAAGCTACTATACCGTTTTTTATGAAAGCATACATGGCAAGCTTTGATGCATAATAGGATTCTTCAAAGGACAATGTACTCTCGTAAGGCCAAGCTACTGCCTCCTCCCATTCGTTAAGTGTTAATCCCAAGCCCATGAACCTTATGGGGAAAAGGCCTAAATGAGTATGGTAACTTACAAAACCTGGTAAAACTACTTTCCCTTTTAAATTAAGTACTAAGTCTGAATACTTATAGTCGTAAGGTAGCCTGTCTGCTTGACCTACATCAACTATTCTCCCATTCTCTATGTAAACATAGCCTTCCTTTATTATTGAATTTTTACTTTCCATAGTAACTATGGTTGGATTAAGCAGTAATATGCTAACCAATTTTAAGCCTCACAGAGAGTGGTAAAGAATACTTTACACGTGGTGACATAAAAAATTTGGTATTTTAGGCGTTTTTCAATTCCGCTTACTCTGAAAGAACCTCCTTTATTCTTTCAATTTTCTTCTTATACTTTTCAAGTTCACTTTTTACTTTCTCATTTACATTACGTAGCTTATTTACTTCATCTTCTAAGACTTTAACCTTATTTGCTAAATTACTCTTCTCTTCTTCAAGAGCCTTTATTCTGTTATTTAAGGTTTCTATTTCTTTCTTATACTTTTCTATTTCAGGGGGTGGAGCTAGTTTGGCTACTGCTTCAGGTATTTCTATTCTTACGCCTTCTCTTAGAAACCTTTGATAAGTTTCCTGAACAAGTTTTCCCGCCTTTGTTTTTGCTTGTAAGTGGTTTCTTATTGTTCCCTCACTTCTACCTAGCTCTTCAGCTATTTGCGAAACCGTCATGCCTGCTTTCGATCTGGCTAAAGCAGCTGCTGCAACAGCTAAGCTGTCAACCCACGTTAACCGTTCTTCAGCTTTTCTAATTTCCTCTATAACGTCAGGCCTCAGCAGCGTAGCTATGAGTAGTGCTGTTTCTAACTTATGAATATCCTGTCTACCTACAGGCCTTAGAGGAATTTCCTCAGACACGGCCTCTCACCCTAAAGTATTATATTTGAGAAAATATTTAACTAAATCTTAATGAGCTAATATTTAGAGGTAAAATCGTCATCATGATCACTCTCGAAATAACTATAAGCAATATTCAAAAACCTACTTATAGGGAGCATATTTTAGGTATAGTCTTAAGCGGAAAAGGTATGTTTAAAATAGCATTGACATGTAAGGAAGACATTCCAGGTGGAAGAGTTTTCGAACTTTACCTCCTTGTTGATAAATATAATGAGTTTCTTATTAAAAAGTACTTTGAAGCAGAGGGCGACGTAGGATATGCTAACATTAGTAATGCTGAGAAACTATTGAATATGGTTAAAGAGAAAATCCCTATAGAAAAGTACTATGTAAGTCCGTGGAAAATTATACCTGCATTAATAGCCTATGTTGAAGGTAAAGTCTATAGTGAGAAAGACTTCTTACAGAGAATTAAGTTAAGAGACAATAGATACTCCAAAGGCTGGCATAATTTCTTCAAAAAACATAGGAATATTAATTTAGAAAAAGTAGTTAGTGAATTAAACGTTGAACTTGACGTTAAAGTTGTTTGAAATTATTAAGTTATTAATTCTTTTTCAAGCTTCGATTTTACTTTCTCAAATATTTCTAAAACCTCATGTTCACAGGGTATTCCATTTCTTGCTCCTTTTCTTTCAACCTTAATGCCAGCTGCAACACTTGCAAATAATGCACTATCCCATAGGCTATATCCTTTTAAAAGACTGGCTGTAAGTGCTGCTGCGAAAACATCTCCTGCGCCCGTAGTGTCAACTACTTTCCTAGGCTTATATGGTGGAACCCTTATCCTTGCTTCACTCAATACAAGGTATGATCCTTTAGAACCCATTTTAATAACAATGAGTTTCGGCCCATATTGTAGAAGTTTAGAGGCTGATTCAGGATCTTTTACTTTAGTTAAACACTCTAGTTCTCTTAAATTTAGGTAAAGTATTTTTACATGTGAAAAAATGGGTCTTAGTTCCTCTATACTGTAATGGCATACTATGGAACCTGGGTCGTAACTAAATGTTATACCATATTTTGAAGCTATTTCAGCAATGGCTTCCGCAAGCTTCTTTCTTATGCTTGCAACATGAACTACTTTCGCTTTTGAAACATATTTTTCATCTATGTCCTCCCTAGACATGTAAGCATTTGCTCCCCTATATGCTATCATTCTTCTTACTCCATTTCTAGTGACTATTATGAAGACTTTTCCTGTAGGATGCTCATTATCTACGATAAGATTTGATATGTCTACACCTTCCTTTTCAAATTCTTTTTTAATAAATTCTCCAAAACTATCCTTACCTATTCTCCCTATGAAGCCACTTTTCATCCCTAATCTAGCTAGGGCTACAGCGTAATTTGATGCTGAACCTCCTGCTGAAATTATTGAGTCATAAGCTTCAATAGCCTCGTCTTCCTCAGGAACCTTATCGACATACATTATTATATCTACATTGGCGTTGCCTATGGCCACAACATCTAATACCATTCCTCATATTCCTCCTTAACTGTTTTGAATTCTTTCATGAAGTAGTCTTGAATTACCCAACCATACTTCTCTATTAAGACAAGGAATGCTGCTTGCGGAGGTATTAATCCCTCCTCAGTTATTATCGCATCTATATACTCTGGAGGAGTTACATCAAACGCAGGATTCCTGACTTTAACGTTAGGATGCTCCTTAAGGTACTCTTCGCTTACAATTTCCAATGGGCTTCTCTCTTCTATTTGAACAAGTTCACCTATTACCGTTGCTGGACTAAACTTATATGTTTCAGCAGCGACAAACATTCTTACTCTAGCTTCTTTAGCCGCTAAGGCAATATTAGAAGTACCTATTTTATTAACTACAGCTCCATTAGCTGCTACGGTATCTGCACCAACAATTACCTTATCCACTTTCTTCATAATGTATCTCACTGCCGAATCCGGTATTAGTGTTACATCTACACCTTCAGATAAAAGAGCCTTAGCTGTAATATATCCTTGAAACTTAGGCCTAGTTTCTGTAGCATAAACCTTAATTTTCTTTCCTTGCTTATGAGCATTGATGATTATAGAAACCGCTGCTGAACTATTGCAATGTGTTAAAATAACGTCTCCATTCTGAATTCTCCTAGAACCTATTATACCTATCTTTTCAGTTGCTACTTTAGAATACTCTATGAATTCGTTAGATAGCTTAACTATAAGTGAAATAGCCTCATCTATTGTTTTCATTTTTGCTCTCTTTAATCTCGATGTAATATACATTACAGCGTTAGGTAAAGATACGGCTGTAGGCCTAGTAGATAGTAGGAGTTTAGCCACTTCGTCGATGTATTTTATAAACTCTGTGAGATCCTTTTTCTCGACATATTTTTCAGCAGCAATTTTAAGCGCTTGGGCTGCGGCTCTTGCTATCCTACCTGCGCCTCTTATTCTCATAGCTTTTATGTCTTCAGCTATCTTCACTACTTCGAAGGGTATAACTACTTTACCCATGACCTTATCTCACCTATTAAAACTTGCAAATCAGGATATTCCGGAGGCCATTTACCATAAATTTCTTTCATCAAAATAGGTAAGGCTTGAGGAGCTATAACGCCATACTCTGTTATTATTGCATCAACATATTCTGGAGGTATTACGTCTAAAAGCGGTATTTCGACTTTTAGGCCTTTACCTATTCTTGCCTTTGTTTCTTCATTTAATATTGTCTTTTCAGGAGCATGAGGTATTTTAACGAGTTCTCCGAAAATTGTTTCATAACTAAACTTTAGGGTGGAAGATGCCACAAAAACTCTAACCCTTGCTTCATGCGCTACTAAGGCAAGTAATGATGAGCCTACTTTACTTATAACTGCTCCATTAGCAGCTACAGCTTCTGCACCTAAAAATGATTTTGTAGCATCTTTCATGAAGAATCTCATGGCAGAATCTACAATAAGTGTTGTTGGTATGTTCATTTTTGAAAGTTCTGAAGCAACAATCTTACCATCATCACCGGGCCTTGACTCAGCGACATATACTTCAAATCTCTTTCCCTGCTTCAAAGCCTTCTCAAAAATCTTCATTATAGTTTTACTATAAGTAGCAGTTATTATGATGTCTCCATCAACTATCCTATTAGCACCTATTGTGGCTATTTTCTCTATGTCGCTTCGTGACTTAGCAATAAGGTAGCTTATTCTGCGAAGAAGTATTTCAATCATTTCCTCATGTTTCATGTATTTCTTAAGGCCTTGTTTAAGGTTTAAAAGTATTTCTCTAAAGGAATTAATGAGCATAGCGGATGTAGGTCTTGAAGCTACTATTTCATGCATAGCATATGTTACATTATTTACTAATTCGTTCATCGATGAACTTAGTTTAATTATTTTAGCTAATGTTTCAAGAGCTGCTTCAGCTACACCTGACGAACTTCTAATATTCCATTCCTTAATGTTTTCAACAATATTAGAAACTAATAGTGCTACATCTTTTTTAACCATAACCTACTATCACACCTCAGATTAGTAATGATGGGAAGAAGTATTTCCTCCCTTTTTTCAGCTTAATTTCATCCCATTCATAGAGTATTTTAACTGCTTCATTAGCTACACGTATGGCGTCTTCAACTCCGGCTTCTGGTAAAAGTTCATCAGTAACTCTGTTTGCTATAGCAGCACATACTGAGCCCGCCCTAGCTCCGTAAATGTTAGCTAATGTGAAAATTGTTGAGGCTTCCATTTCGAAGTTAATAACTCCAATCTTTTGGAGATCGGGAATTATGTTTTTCATCCAGCTCAACATATAGCCTTTAAAACCTGGTCTACCTTGTCCCGTGTAAAAGGAGTCTGTAGATGCTGTAATACCAACGTGGTATTTTACGTTAAGGTTTTCTGCCGCCTCAATAAGAGCTAAGACAACTTCATAACTTGCTATAGCCGGGTATTCTGGAAACACATACTGCTTAGTTACGCCATCAAACCTTATGGCGCCTAATGAAATAACTAAATCTCCAACATTAACTTCTCTCCGAATAGCGCCTGTTGTGCCAACTCTAATGAATGTGTGGGCACCAACCCTTAAAAGTTCCTCAATTGCTATTGCAGCTGCTGGGCCTCCTATTCCTGTGCTTGTAGCTGAAATGGGCACGCCTTTATACTTGCCTGTGTAAGTTACATACTCTCTATGTTCAGCTACTTTCCTAAAATTATCCCAAAAACTCGCTATCTTGGGTACTCTTTTAGGATCTCCTGGAAGAAGAACATACGGAGCAACGTCTCCGGGTTTACATGCTATATGATATTGCTTACCTTCACTTGTCTGAGGAATAGATGCGGAGACCTTGTTTTTCAAGGAATGCCACCTACTTTAGAAACTTTTTGCACATAAGAAACATTATTCTGCAAGTTTTGTTATTAATTAAATACTGTGGGCTTACTAATAAAGGTAACATTAGGATGTGATGATCCTTTCCCTCACTGAGCTTTCGTGATGAAAACGGTCGCCACTGATAAAGTCTAGGGTTAAGATAGGAAATGAAGATAAAAATAATACATGGTGCAAAACTACTCCCTAAAATTAGAGAGAGGTTAGCAAAAATAATTATGAGAAGAAATGAGGTACCAGGAGAAGAAAGACTCTATTTGAAACCGGTTCACATAGTTATAGTTAAAAAGGGAAACACTGTTAAGAAATATGTTTACATCAGTAGATATTGGTGGAGGATTAAGTATAGGGGGAAGAAAGATAAAGTATCTCAAATAAAGTGGAAATATTTGGGTAAAAACATACATCGAAAGAGCTTTGATATAAAGTTCAAAATAGAGAATGACGACATAATAATTGATGAAAAGAATTTAGAAAGACTTAAAGAACTCTTGAACAGTGAACTTGAAAAATACACTGTAGTGAAGGAGGATTGAAAAATTATTTTAATACACTAGGTCTTTTCACTGTAGCGCGAGCTTTAGACAACATTTCTCCTGCTTTCTCGAGAAAATCAGGTGGTAATTTTTTGAATATAGGCTTAGGTTTCCTTATTTTATGTCCCGGCTTTACAAATAATTCCCTCATTAAACTCCATTTTTCATGTGTAACATCAGTTTCCATGCCTAGCGTTCTCCATATTTTTTGAGCATATTTAGGAATAAACGGGGCCAGCATTAATGCTAAAAATCCTACGGCATTCGCTGAAAGCCATAGAGTTGTTTTGGCATTCTCTAATGTTTCCGACCTTTTAACTTTATCCCAAGGAGCTTTTCTGTTTAAGTATTGATTACCTGATCTAGCTAGCTCGACGATATAGTGTAAAGCTTGTTTAAGTCTAACTTCTTCAAAGAATTTACTTACAACCTCCGGTGTTTGAAGGATCTTTTCTTTAAATTCGTGATCAACTTGGCTTAGAATCCCTGGCTCAGGGACTTTTTGGTCAAAATATTTACTTATAAAGCTTAGTGTTCTATGAATAAAGTTTCCTATGTCGTCATTTAGGTCACTATTTATTATCCTATAGAATTCCTTCCATGTGAAATTAGTGTCCTTTACTTCAGGCCTCATAGAGATTAACGCAAATCTCCAATAATCAGCATCTAGCATTTCTAGAGCTTCATCAATCCATACCCCTATTCCCCTACTTTTACTGAACTTCTCCCCTTCAAACGTTAAGTACTCTGTGGCAGCTATTTGCCAAGGAAGAACTAATTTTTCTCCGGAAGCAAGTATTAACGCGGGCAGTATTATTGCATGGAAGGGGATATTGTCTTTCCCTATGAAATATACTGTCTTTGTCCTACTGTCTTTCCAATATTTTTCCCAGAGCTTCTCATCCCCTTTTCTTATACCGTATTCTATTGTAGCTGAAATATATCCTAAAAGGGCGTCAAACCATACGTAAATAGTTTTATCCTCAGCTCCAGGGAAAGGTGCAGGTATTCCCCATTTGTTATCTCTAGTTATGGCTCTGGGTTTTAAACCCTCCTTAATCCAGTTTAAAGAAAACTTCTTTACATTATCTGGGAAGTTTTTATGTTCCTTTATGAATTTATTAAGGGCATCTGTTAGTTTAGGTAAGTCAAAGTACCAGTGCTTAGTTAATTTAAATATGGGTTTTGAACCGCAAAATACGCATCTAGGGTTTATTAATTGCCAAGGCTCTAGTAGTCTTCCGCATTTATCGCATTGGTCACCACGTGCCTTTTCATAACCACAATGGGGACATGTTCCTTCAATAAATCTATCTGGTAAAAACATTTTATCTTTGGAGCAATAGGGCATTCGTATTTCTTGAATAAATATGTAGCCATTATTGTAGACTTTAAGCAGAAATTCTCTAACAAACTTAATATGAGTAAGATTCTCTGTTCTCGTGTAGTTATCAAAGCTTATTCCAAAAGCTTCGAATAGTTTAGATACATACTCGTGAACTTGATCTGTTAACTTCTTTGGTTCCACATTTCTCTTTCTAGCCTCAACTTCTATAGGTGTTCCATGCTCATCGCTTCCACTAACAAAAACTACGTCTTCACCCCTCATTCTAAGATATCTTGCGAAAACATCTGCTGAAAGAACGGAGCCTATAAGTGTTCCTAAGTGAGGTACAGAGTTAACGTAAGGCCATGCGGAACATACAACCCATTTACCCATGCTCATTAACCCCCCTTATTCCTTTAACTTTAAAATTTTAACATTAAATAAGGTTTACCGAAATTGCAATATACGAGCCCTAGCATAGTTGGTTGCGAGAACACCCTTCAAATAGGTAAGAGGTGATCCCACTTATGGTTAAGAGAAGAAAAAGCATTTGGGATTTATTTGATGAGTTCTTTGAGGACATTTTTGAAAACATAGATAGAGAATTTAGAGATTGGATGAAAAGGTTTGAGCGTATAGAGGAAGAAATGACTAGAGCCACTCGTGAGGGAAGAATTATAGGTCCTTACGTTTATGGTTTCAGCATAACCATCGGCCCCGATGGCAGACCAATAATTAAAGAGTTTGGTAACATACGTAGAGAGGCAGGTAGACCTAAAATTGCTGAAGAAAGAGAGCCTCTCGTAGATGTTTTAGAAGACGAAAATACGGTAACTGTTGTAGCTGAAGTACCCGGAGTTAATAAGGAAGATATTGATATAAGGATTAGAGACAATACATTAATAATATCAGCCCAAAGTGGAGATAGAAAATATTATAAGGAAATACAGCTCCCTGCCAAGGTAAAACCTGAAACAGCCAAGGCTACATATAAGAATGGTGTTTTAGAGGTCAGGCTGGAAAAGGAGAGGAGAGGAAAAAAGGAAGAAGGAATCAAGATTAAGGTAGAGTAACGTTTAAAGAAATATGTAAAAGCATTAGTATCCAATTAAGACCACAGAAGATGCATTATGAAGGCAAAAATAGTCTTTATTGACTATTCAAAATACCCATTTCTTGCATCTCCGCAAAAGTACTTTGAGGAAAAATATGGTTACTCCCTAAGCCTCTCGGAAATTTTTGAAATACATTTGACATCATCTGTAGAGAAACGAGTAATTGAAAGAATAATCGGAGCAGTAAAGGGGAAGATATCAGAACCAAAAGGGCTTTCTGATGATGAAGAGATAGTGTCTTTTTATCTTTCACTCGTAGTTTTAGGAGGAATAAACGATAAGTGGCTTACATCACGTTACAGCGTCTTTGAAGCTAAAAGAATAAAGAAACATTTAGATAGAGAAAAACCAGAAATTTTAGAAGCCATAGGTAAAATTTTAGGTTTAAACATACAATATTTAGGATCTAACAAAGCCTATAAAGTACTTCATGATGTTAGAAAGGGGAGAGCAATTTACACTTATCTTCCATTTAAAGTAACAGTGTATGATTACTTAAAATCCTTAAGATTACATACTGATCCGTCATGGAAGCTTTCAAATCAAATAGTAAATGGAGGCTACGTATATCTCACACATCAACGCGTAAGTAGGTTTTTGGAGGAAATAATATCGCAAAAAATAGCTGAAATGGTAAAACCCATTGAAATCGATGTATTGCCTGAGAAAATCAAAAAGCTTGTGAAAGCAGTCTCCAAAGAATATTACATTGTTAGAGAAGAACACGTAAAGGAAGCGTTAAAATTTAGTTTACGAGAGAAGTTTGAAGAACTAAAATTTCTGGAGATAATTGAGCCAGAAGCGTTTCCTCCATGTATTAAAACATTATATGATGAAGCAATAGAAGGAAAGCATTTATCACATCACGCAAGATTTGCCTTAGCATCTTTTCTTCTTAACATAGGTTTAGATGTAGACTCAGTAGTTAATGTCTTTAGAAAATTACCTGACTTCAACGAAGCAATTGCTAGATACCAAGTTGAGCACCTAGCTGGTCTTAGAGGGTCAAGAAAGAAATATAAACCTTATAACTGCGATACTATGAGAACACTCGGCCTTTGTATTTCCGAATGTAAAGTAAAAAATCCTTTAGTATACTATTATAGAGAAGTTTTAAGGAGAATGGTAAGGAGAGATTAAATTTCAAAAACTATTTTTTCATATCCGCTTATTCTATCGCCTCTCCTCGTCCAAATATAAAGTATGTTTGGTTTTACCAGGTCAAAATCCCCTGAAATATATATCTCCTTTACTTTTGCTTTTTCAGGGAAGAACCAGTATATTTCGTAATCGTACTCCGCTATTTCCTCTTCATAAAAGTCTTCGAAAACATTTTCTCCCTTCCTTAAATTACCTTTGAAACGTATGAAGTAAAGTATATATGGGTGATCTCTATAACCAGCAAAGTCTATATTGACCATGAGAACTCTAGGTTTAACTCTTTCACCGTTTACAAATATTTTTTCTTTTGAAAGAAAATCCTCCATAGCATTATGGAGCCTACTTATTTCAACATAGTATTCTTCAGGCTTATGTATTAAGCGATAATAGTATTCATTCTCATCGTAATAAAGAAACCTTAGTATTTGATTGAACGTTCCTTTACGTTCAACTATAAAATACGATTCCCCATGAATAGGTATGAGGTTCAACAGCATCATCCTCTACATGAAAAAGAAAAGAAGAGTATACGGGGGGCCATGACGCCTAGGGGTGGAGTCTCCCGTGTTCACCCCTACCCGCGACGCGGGTTGAGGTTACACGGGCCGTGGGTTCCATTATTATTTACAAAACATTACTTTTTTATTTGTTTCTCTTGAGTCTCCACGAGTTCGGGCCGTATTTTAACCCATAATGGTCTGGGGTCTCCAATTATTCGAATAAGGACCTCTCCCGTTCTTAACCATGACATTCTCTCCTTTTCTGTCTCATTTAGTTTCATAAACTTGCTTACGCTTTCAATGTAATCTTTACTATTTGACCCAAAAACAGCTATTGTTCCAGCATTATCTAAAATTTCCTTTGGAAAATCAGATATATCTTGGGAAGCTAAAGCCACTGCAAGTCCGTAGCCTCGTCCCTCCTTTACTAAGGACTTAATAATTTTTGCTCCAGAACGTGTATCCATAAAGCGCCATGCTTCATCAAGTATTACTAAGCAACGTATAGTATTTGTTGGCGTTAGCGTTAAAATATAGTTAGCTAAGATTTGAAGCAATGCTAAAGTGTATAATTTACGATACTCCTCAGGCAACCTATGTAGAAGAAATATTAGAGGCCTCTTAAAGTTAAGGGCATATACGTTACCGTTGAAGAATATCTTTGATTTTAAAGACTCAAGTTTTGTTAGTAAACTAAACTCAACATCCTTATCACCATAGTTCTTAGAGATCTCAGCTATTGTTGACATTAAGTATTCGAAGCTAGGATTGTTTGTTGATTCGTACGTTTTTATAAGTGACATATATAGTAAGTATTCCTCCTTGGAAGTTAATGATGCTATGCTTTTAATAAGCTCAATTATTTGCTTTGCCCTTATTCTAGGACTCGTAAACCACGTGTATAATATGTTAATGTTGTTTCTCTCAGGATCTATTATTTCAAAAGCACTTGTAGACTTTAAGCCAATAAACTCTCCTCTTAAGTCAAAGATCCATACTGGAATTTCATATTCATCTATGGCCCTTTTCGCTATTGTGTAAAGGAATGTTGTTTTACCCCTACCTGTAGGCCCTATTACCACTATATGTTTCGTTAAGTATTTTTCGAAATCGTAAAAAACTGGTGTACCATAGTCTATGTCTTCACCTAGATAAATACCCTTACCGGAAACCTTAGGCCTTTTAACATATCCTATGGGCATCATGAAGCCTACGTCGGACTCCAACGTAATCTTATGTTTAGTTTCTTTAAGAATACCTAGACTTATTGCTTCTAAGACCTCGTCCTCAGTTGCTTTTCTAACATCAAAACCCATTGAGGCTTTAAATGACGTTATTACTGTACGTGATCTTTCCTGAATAGCCTTTATCAATCCCCTTTCCGATGAAGCATGTGCTTTAACTACTATATAGTACTTTATGCTAATGGGCTTTTCGCCTTTAACTATCCTATCATATATTTTTTCTAATCTTCTAAGTTTCTTTAAAATCTGAGGATTTGCAGGATCTGTTGCCACCATTATCTTGTAATTTATGAGCTGTCTCTCAATATTCTTAACATAAGATGATGTATTTGCTTTCTTCTTTAATAGAACTATTGAAACATCACTTTCCGTTGCTGTTATAAAGCCCGTAAAAGATCTGATTTGTTGTATAAGGAAATCTGAGGTTACATCTTTGTAACTATAAGGAACATCATCAACCACATATACCGCTAAGCCACTTACAGTTTTATCTTTTTTCACAACTAAGATGTTACCTTTAACCATCATGTTTGCTTCGCTAAACTCTAGCTTACGAGGTATTATTTTCGATGTAAGCTTTGGAAAAACCAACGGTATATTATAAGCAAAAATGAGCAGTAAGAATAAGGCTATGTAATGCTCTAATGCAACAAAATCCTTCAAGAAAACGTAAGCTAAAACAAATGCTCCAATAACAATTATAAGCACTGGTATTTTTTCATTATAGTCCATAGCCTACCACCTATTTTAAAACGTCTCTATGATATATGATGAGTACAATCATAGGAATAACAACAAGTATTACTAGTAAAACAGTTAACACGGTATTTAGGTTAGCACTGTTCTTTACGATAATGTAAGTTACGTAAAGTACGTTAACTAGGTATAATATTAGCATTGTTTTAAAATTAAAAGGATTCACCATTAACCACCTTACACCCTATCTCTTATCGGTAAGCGTAATTTCCTACCTCCAAGAGTATATGCAAAAGAGTAAGTTATCGAAATAAGAATTGTTAAGTAAGTTACAGGCAATATTATCCATTGAAAGAACACTTTACCTATGGCTTCACCTAAATTTTGAACATTAATGCTAGAGTTTAAAGTGTTATCTATATCGCTAAAATACCCTTTATCTACAAGTTGGATGTTTTCTTCACCAACTATAACATAGGATACTTCTATAACCGTAGATCCTTTGGGCAAGTGAAAGTTTATAGTTGAAACATTTACATTATTCCAAATATAACTTTTATTAGTAAATTCAATTTCGCTATAATTTACCTTCAATTTTGTTATTTTTGCGACTTCAGGAACATAGGCGATTATGGCTTCTTGTGGTCCATTTAAAACTATGTTAAGAACGTACGTATTTCCTTGTTTATTAACTTCAGCATTCTTTACTTCACTCTGTAGTATTAAAAGAACTGTGCGGCCAAAGTAAATAACGTTGTTTAATGTAAAGTCATGTACATAGTCTGCATTGGGATCCAAATAGGGGTTGTAGAAGAATTCGTTTATTGAAACATTCATAGAGCTTATGCTAATACCTAAATAGCTAAATTTAACGTAAAATCCATTTACTTTTGCAGGCAACCCTCCGAAGGGTCTTCCGGCATTATAAAAGCCATTTTCGTCAGTATAATATGTAGCTATGGGATCTATGCTATTTTCTTTAAGAAACCATTCCGTTTTGATATATGGTATAGGCTCTCCTGTAATATCTTTAACTATTCCTTTAGCAAAAAATACTCCAAGATCCTCTTTAGGCTTAAGTGGCTCACTTATATTCATGTTTGTAAGAGGGCTACTTTCGCTCACGCTCATAACATTCACAAACGTTGGGAGAAGCGGAAGAGCTATTGTAAAAACTATAGACAGAGCTATTAATGATGCTCCTGCACTTCTAGCTAATCTAAATGGTACTGCATAAAGTAAAATTCCGAAGGCAAGTATTTTTGCGAAATATTCTTTAAACACTAATCCTAAAACGAAGAAGAACTCCATGACTATGAGCGTATATGTGGCTATACTAGTTATTGGTCCTAAGAAAGACGTAACTAAAGCTCTTCCTCCGGCTTGGGATATAGCTAAAGAAACACTTATTAGTAATGAAATAAATGAACCCAAAACTGCTATTCTTTCAACAAGCCAGTTAAAGTAGAAGTCCCAACTGACCCCCAAAATACCTCCAAAATAGGATGTAGCTTCAATTATTGATGTAAACAATAAAACCAAAATCGTTACTGCAAACGAATCATAAATTAAAGCTGGCGCCCACTTCTTAACGCTCCAAACAGGTATAGGTAACAAGTATATAAGTACGCCTAAGTAATAAGTCAATATAGCTAATGAATAAGCGATTATTAGAAACTCATCCATTACTTAACCCTTGTAGTATCTCTCATTACACCGACTAAGTTGATGAAGCTATGTACTTTATTAAAGCGAAAATACTTGTTCCCACAGCTAGCCAAAATGCGCCTAAAATAGCATCTTCAACTATATCTTGTCCGAACCTCTTTACTCTATATATTGGAATAGGTGAACCCTTCAGAAGCCATCCAATCGCCCATGAAAGCATGAAGAGTGCCCATGCTGCAATAACTACCCTATTAGTTAAATCATTAATTAGAGCCTCTATATCCACAACTATCCCCCTAAGAATATGTTGCTTTTTAAAAGGCTTTTTTGGGCTTTTAAAAAGCAATTATTTAAGATAATTCTCAAAATACTTTTATAGCTGCTACTACGGTAATACTTTTGGGTGATAATTCTTTTGAGTGTATTATGTCTTAACGATACAGTTGTCGTAACTTTTAAAGTAAGACGCGAACTTCTTGATAGACTTGATGAATTAGTAAAGAATGGATACTTTTCCAGTAGAAGCGAAGCAATAAGAACAGCAATAATAATGTTAATAAATAGTTATAGCAAAGGAGAGGGAAATGGAGAAAGACTTGATGAAAGAAATTTAAAGGAAATTTTTGGTCCCAGACTTACTGTTTTAAGCTAATAATTTTCCCTCTAAAGGCAATTTTAATCCTATTTAAGCTTGGTCTCTCCAATTTAGCGTTACACTTTGGACAAACTCCACTATACCAGTTCATAATCTCGCTAGGTGTAGGTAAACCATAGTAATCTTGACCTACACGTTCAAACCTATATAATTCAAAACCACAGTTTTTACAAACATATACTACAGGCATTCCTAATACACACTCACATGGGTAATACTGACGTCGAACGAAAATATGTAGAAAAACATATTTACCATCTACTACTAAGTAATACCCAATAATTTCTTTAAATAATTATTTAAAAATACCGAGAGATAATGTTCATGATTTTTCAATCAATTATTTAAGTAATACCGACGGTTAAAAATATATAATTGTTTCATTTACTCGATTAGAGCACAGTATTTGTGAAATGCTAAACAGTAATGTAATTAATATGTCCTTATATTACATATCATTAGTGGTCAAAATGGCTTATATTTCTAATAAGGCGAAAATAGGGGAGAGGGTTATTGTTGAAGGAAACGTTATAGTGCTAGGCCGCTCCATCATTAAGGACAATACCATATTGGGTTTCGGAGTCATAGTGGGTTACCCTACTAAGGCCAAAATACTTAAAATAATAAAGAGTAAGGGAAATGCAAATTTTGAAATCTATGATGAAGTAAGTTCTGGAGCAATCATAGGGGCAAACTGCATTATCAGATCAAATAGTATATTATATGAGGACACCTTCATAGGCAACAATGTTGAAACAGGACACAATGTCTTAATAAGGGAAAATACGAGAATAGGTGAAAACACTAAAATAGGAACTGGGACAATAATTGACGGTCACGTTTTAATAGGTAAAAATGTCAGTATTCAATCATCAGTTTATATTCCTCCTGAAACAATAATTGGAAACAACGTATTCATTGGACCTCGGGTCATAATAACTAACGATAAGTATCCACCAAGTAGACGTCTAATAGGCGTTAAAATACATGATGGAGCAGTAATAGGGGCAAATGCAACATTAATTGCAGGAATAGAGGTAGGTGAAAAAGCAGTAGTAGCTGCAGGAGCCGTAGTTACGAAAAACGTACCACCTCATACAGTAGTTGCTGGCATACCAGCAAAAATTATAGGTACCTACGAAGACTATGTGAAAAAGAGAGAAAAGTATGAAAAAGAGTAAGAAACCATGCTGAAAAAGCATTGGCCGAAAACAGCTAAAGTATATTGGTGTCCTAACTGCAACATCCCACTTGTCAGTAGCAAATGTTACAAATGTGGAGGTGAAGGTATAGAAGTTAAACTTAGAGAACCGGCAGATGCAAGAATAGCTTTTCCAAGAGATATAGAAATAGCAAAGGAAGCGTTTAAAGAAAAATTCGGTACAGAAAGAGGTTTTGAAAGAATAGCTAATTCCTCAAAAATAATTCTACTAAACAAAACAACTCACATAGATGATGCTAAAGAAATGGTAATTAATGGCAATAACGCTGGAATACTATTGTTTAATCCTTTCACTTTAAAGTGGGAGTTTAGACCATCATATTATAGTGCTCTCAAAATACTAGAGGGAAATGAAGTAGAAACAGTAGCTGTTAAAAGCAATATTAAAGAGAACGAGATATTGCCCTTCAGAAAACAAAGCATAAATGAGAGCCAATATGTTATCATAACGAATCTTAATGGAGAACCATTAGGTTTAGGTGCTGTACTTCGAAACGGAAAAATTCGAGTAATTAAGAAATATAGACAGAAGTTTATTTATGAAACATCAGAGAAACCAGCAACAATAAATGAAGTAATTGAGGGAAATATTGATAAGTTAGAGAGGCAAGTTGAAGAAGCGAAAGCTTTTCTTAGAAAAATGGATTCAAAAATAAGGAAACCTATTGTTGTCTCGTTTTCCGGAGGTAAAGATAGTTTAGTATCACTTCATTTAGCACTAAATAGTGTTGGCGAAATAACGCTACTTTTCAATAATACGGGCATAGAGCTTCCGGAAACTTTAGAGACTGTTTTAAAAGTTTCTGAAGAATACGGATTAAAACTTGAAATAGCTGATGCAGAAAACGCTTTTTGGAAAACCGTGAATACATTTGGGCCTCCAGCAAGGGACTACAGATGGTGCTGTAAAGTTGCAAAACTTGTTCCTTTAGCTAAGAAAATGCTTAAAAAATGGCCTTTTGGCGCATTAAATGTTGTTGGTCAGAGAGCATACGAATCTCTTGAGAGAGCTAAGAGTACTAGAATTTGGCGTAACAAATGGGTTCCTATGGTAATAAGTGTTTCGCCCATACAGTATTGGAGTCAGCTTTCAATATGGCTTTACATATTTAAAGAGAAACTTACCAAACATGTTAACCCATTATACTTCAAAGGATTTGATAGAATAGGGTGCTTTATGTGTCCTGCCAGTAGATTAGCTGAATTTGAGGAAGTTAAGAAAACTCATCTTAACTTATGGAATAAATGGGAGAGTTTCCTTTATAAATGGGCTCAAAGAATAAATGCGCCTAAGGAATGGGTAACGCTAGGCTTATGGAGATGGCTTGGACCTGCTGCACCTAAGAAAGTTCTCTCAAGAAAAACGCAGTTTAACGCTTACGATTGGATTAGCACTTATGAAAAATGGGTGGAGGCCAAGATCTATTCCTTTGAAAAAGAGGGAAAAGAAGACTCTATCATAGCTAAGGTAAAGTTAAGCAAGAAAATAGACTTAGATAAAGTCTTAAGAATTCTCGCTATTTTGGGGAAAGCCATTAAAAAACATGCTGATGAAGTAATAGTATATAGTGATGAAACTAGAACTCACTATATTTTTAAAGGAAATGGTGAAATACTTGTTAAAGCACAAGTTAATGAAAGATGGATTGAAGAGTTTTTAGATGCAGTAAAGCTTGTCTATAGAGCGCATTATTGTGTGGAGTGTGGTTCTTGTGAAGCCCTTTGTCCTTCCGGAGCAATCAAAGTAATTAATGCAAAACCAGTAGTCCAAGAGCTGCTATGTCTTAAATGTAGAGCATGTAATGATGTATGCCCTATAGCTGACGTTATGGTGGAAAAGCTGGTTTCAGCTATGATCTTTAACAGATACGATGCATGGAGAAGAAAGACTAAAAGAAGTAGAGAATACACTGCAAAATTGCTTGCAGAATTAATGTTTAAAACAAAGCTTTTCTCTAAACACTTAGCTTTTCCAGAATCTTCTTGTTCTAATAAATAATGTTTCAGCTTCTATGAGAGCTTTGTAAAATTCACTCTCATTTTCAAAAAACTTTCCAACTATTCTCGCCGCAGTTTTATATCCAACACCAAATGTTGAAAGAGCAATTATAGCTGGTTTACCAAATCTTAACACAAGATCGGCCTTTAACTTTTCTTCTCTTAACATAGCTTTTTCAGCAGGATTTAGTCTAAGCTTTCTCAGCATCTTGCGCACAATAATTTCTACGTCTCTTGACCCCGTAGATGTTATTGTTAAAAAACCTGACCCGCAAATATTACACTTAGGATAGTCTGGAAGATCAGCAATCTTAACTTCGTCTATAACACTACCGCACATTAAACACACAAGCTTAACCCGCTTTTCTACAACTCTGCGCTTAAATAACTCTATTATTTCTCCCATGGGAGTGAGCTTTACTGAAACATCATAGTAAGAATAAGTTGTTAAGGCTTGCATAGTTAGCGGTGAATAATCTTCTAAGTAAACAAATTTCACTTTAACCCTACCTTTTCTAATTGAGTCAATGAACTCGAAAATAGCATTTAAATCTATTTTATCAACAATTATTTCATTAAATGCCTCATAACCTATAGGTGTATCAACATAGTATGCTAAAATGTTTGAAACCTTTTTTACACTAACATCTTTCCTTATAGCTCCAAACCTTTTGGCCACGTTGTACAAACGCCATTTAAACACATTACTCTTCTTAATATTCTCTCTTAGTAAGTACTTTAAATCCTCATTGTTAATGCTAATTAAGTCATTAATTATTTCCTCAAAATGCACTATTGAGTTGCTCATCAGAACTACTCTATACGGATCACTTTTGCTTACAACATTTACTCCTCGTTTTCTTAGAAAGTATGTAAGCAACAGCATTAGGCCAAAATTTCCTTTACTACCTAAATGTGAATTTACAATAACATTTTTGCCTCCAATTATCTCAACTACAACCTCTCTATCTGTAGGAATCCATCCCATCTTAGAATAATGTTCCTTAATTTGCTTTTCAATGAAATTGAGAAGAGATTGAGAAGTCGGATATTTTCTGAGAACAGTGAGTCCCTTCTCTATTATTCTACGTTTTAAAGCGCCTACCTCCCTAGAAACCTTATAATCAACAGGTATAAGTTCACCCTCCCATTTAGGAAGAGCACCCCAAGAATCTTCAGCAGGTTTAACATAAACGTATTTTTCATCATAATCTAATGTCTCCCAAACCTTTCCTGAAAGCAAAAATTTAGCTCCTACGTTAAGTGATGAAATCACAAAATCTTCGTCAAGCTGCCCTATTATAGTGTTGTCTATAATATTTTTAACTAAGAAATGCCTTACATCAGGTATCATTGAAACATCATAATAGTAAATCTTAGTTCTCCTAGTTTTCCTTAATATTTTTCCGTCAAAAGAAATGACACCTATCGCCGAAGCAAAATTTAATGTTTCAATAAGAGTAGCATAGCTTAACTTCCTGTAGTAGAAAGATCTCCTCAATATCTTAAAGACCTCGTCTACGGAGATCTCTCCATATTCAAGAAGCAATCCAGCAGTTTCATAAACTATAACGTCAAGCGGGTTTTCATAAGTGCTTTCACTTTCCAAATTTTTATCAATAACTCTTCTTGCTAATACAAGGGATTCTAATGCGTCATCTACGTTAGCTAAGGCTATAACATAGCCTTTCGATTTCTCAGTTTCTCTATGTCCAGACCTACCTATTCTTTGTAGAAGCTTTGTTGCCTGTCTTGGAGAACCATACTGAATCACTACATCTACTTCACCCACGTCTATACCTAATTCCAAAGATGATGTAGCTACCACGTATCTTATGATGCCTTGTTTAAATTCTGATTCTAGAGTTAATCTAACATTTCTTGATAAGCTGCCATGATGTACTCCGACATCAATATTGAATGTTCTCTTTAATCTTGAGGATAAGAGCTCAGCCAAATCTCTTGTGTTGGTGAAGACTATACCTGATTTAGACTTTTCAAGGATCTCAACTATTCTTCTTAATCTAGCCATGGTGCTAGGTGAAATGCCTTCACGTAAAGCAATTATTTCATCCTCACTTGTAGGCTGAGGAACTTCGACAATAATCTCATATGGCTTCTGATAATATACTTCAACAACTTCAACATATCTAGGTCCTCCTAAAAACCTTTTAGCTGCTTCAACATTTCCTATAACCGCTGAAAGCCCTATTCTTTGAAATTCCCTTCCACAGAGCTTAACAAGTCTTTCCAAAGCTACTGAAAGTATTACGCCTCTCTTACTACCCATTAACTCGTTTACTTCATCAACAACAACCCATTTAATACTTTTAAGAACTTTTCTCATAATAGCGTGAACCAGAAGGTAGTGAAGAGTTTCAGGAGTTGTTATTAGCAAGTGTGGCGGATTCTCTGCTATCTTTCTTCTAAAATAGTAGGTTGTATCACCATGTCTTACAGCTATATTTAAACCTATGTCTTTAGCTATTTTCCCCATTCTTACCAGAATATCTCTATTTAAGGCTCTAAGAGGTGTTATATAAAGTGCTTGAATTCCATTTGCAAAGTTCTCTTCAATAATTTTCGAGTATATGGGAAATAGTGCTGCTTCAGTTTTTCCTGCCCCTGTCGGTGCCACAATTAATATATTATAGCCTTTGAGTATGAGCGGTATGGCTTTACTCTGAACTTTTGTAGGCTCTAAATATCCATATTTTTGAATAACACTTTTGAGTTTAGGATTTAGTATGCTAAACACATTCTCTTCATTTGAAGTATGTTTGTTTTTATTGCTAAGCATTATTTCACTTAACCTAAGTGTGAGTATTCCAGTTAAGCTTAAAAATTAAATATAACTTTTAAATTTAATCTAGGACATGGTAGAGTATGCGTATTAATAAAGTTATCTTAGTAGTAAACTTAGTTTTCATCGTAGCATTATTCCTATTGTTAGCTTTAGTAAGTAATGTTGGCTCTTTAATCATAGTACCAATTCTTTATACGGTGATAATAACATTTCAACTAATTACAGCTACGCTTTTAGAATCTCCAACACTGGCTTTCGTAAGCACCTTAGCATTAACGTTTGGAATGAACATTTTAAAAAGGTACGTGCTTTTCGTAGCATTTTTAGTGAGAAGCACATCACTATACTATTTAGTATTCTCAATAGACTCCTTCATAAAAAACCCTATAACCTATCTAACTATATTTGCAACCTACATAACACTGTACTATTCATGGACCTTCATAATTAAGAAGGGAGATTTTCTCATAGAAAGCATCAAGAGGAGAAGTTTTAACATTGAAATAAAACCTAAGAAGGTACTTATAATAATGCTTCTTTCATTACTATTAATAATTTTAAGACCACTAACTTTACTTGACGAAATAATATATTTAACAGGAGTCTTAATTTCCTCATTATTTATACGTGAATTAGGTCAAGCAACTATTTTAGTGCCTCTTCTCTCATGGATACTAATACCCTATTCAATACATATTCCGCCGAAGGAAATATCAAGAGGAAAGAGGCTAGAAGTCGTAAGAGAGGGTATTGTTTTAGGAAAACTCGTGGCATCGTTAACTTATGGTAAACCTGTTAATGAGTGGTTAAAGAATAGAATAACTGCAACAAAATCACCCTCATGGTATTGGCGAATAGAGGATGAAGAGTACGCTTTTAACCCTTATATGCAGGTTAATTACCATGTATTAATCACAGGAACTAGTGGCACAGGTAAGTCTAGCTTAGCTAAAAAATTGGTGAAAGAACTCTACCTTACATGGAGTATTCCTTCGTTAATACTTGATCCTCATAATGAATACGTAGATTTAATCAAACAACTTAATGGTGTAGTTGTAGACGCATCTAAAATATCAATTAACCCTTTAGAACTTGATGGTGCATCGCCAAGAGAGAGAACAGTTCAAGTAGCTGATACACTGCAAAGAGTTTTTAAGCTAGGAAACCTCCAAAGAACAGTTCTTGAGGACTTAATTGAAGAAGCTTATGCGGAAAAGGGAATACTAATAGATGATGAGGAATCTTGGAATAACACTCCTCCAACTTTTCAAACATTACTGAAGGTTGTTGAGAAAAGAATAGAATATGCGAGAACTTCAGCTGAAAGAGCTAGATATGAAAGTTTAAAGCCATATTTAAGAACGCTCTCCATCACTATATTTAGAAACACCACAATAGAGTTTCAAAAGCTTCTTGAAAAACCAAGTGTAATAGCTATGGCCAACTTGCCAGGAGACTACGTTAAATCTATCCTCGCTGAAACGGTTCTTAGAAAAATAGCTCACAAAATGTACGCTACTGGAGAGAAACGAAGACTTCTAAACTACATAGTAATAGATGAAGCTCATAGGCTATGCAGGAGGGGAGTTGAACCATCGCTTGTAGCAAAACTAATGATGGAAAGTAGAAAATATGGTATAGGCTTTGTAGTTATAACTCAGCAACCATTGGACATCGATGAATCCATAGTTGCAAATGCAGTCACTAAAATATCTTTCAAACTTTCAGAGCCGGAGAATTTAGATTATATAGCTAAAACATTTGCCGGATTCGTTACTGATAACAGATATGATATGGTGAGAAAAGCATTATACTATTTACCGATGTTTCATGCTATAATTAAAGATAGTGTAGTGAATGACCCTATCGTAGTTAGAATAGATGTTTCAAGTTGAACAAGGTTTTTAAATATCCTTACAAACTACTATTTCCTCGATCCTAACCTCGTTATTCATTATTGGGGGTTCCATTTTTGTCTGAAGGAGAAATTGTCGAAGAAAAAACCGAAGAAGCTCCAGTAAAAGAAGAGGAAATTGTCGAAGAAGAGGAATATGGTGAAGAACTTTCCGTGCAAGATTTAGAATTCTTTGTGGAAATAACGGAGCTCTGGGAAAAAATGCTTAGAGGAGAGGCAACGCTTCAGGATATAACTAAGCTTGAGCGAAAGAAAATTAAGGTAAAGGCTCGAAGGAAAAGGAAAGGATAGCTTATTAATTACAGTTCGCTTTTAACAACGTTTACACTATAACCTAACTCCTCTAACACTTTCATAACATTTTCAAGGGGAATTGAGCGGTCAAAAATTAAACCCACTTTCTTTCTACCATTTTCACCAATAAGAAGCTTCACTTTATCGAAGAGAACCGTTTTTTTAAGCATATCGCTTGTATCATGAGGTATTAGAATATAGTTTTTAAACTTCTTACGAGCTATTTCGTAAAATACATCGAAATTACGTATGATCCTAAGTACCTCCTTAATATCCCTATCTTTATTTGGAAACCTTTTAGAAAGTATTTGTAAAAATTCTTCAGAATCCTCTAAAGGAAGCTCAACATATTTGTAGTTTCCCAACATAACTTTTAACGTAATTTCCTTAGACATATACCATACCTCCTAGATCTGTTTAGAACTCCTTACGGATATTCTAGTCAAAAGTAACATTATAAAGTTTGGTTTGTAAATATTCTAGAGTGTGGTGTAGTAGAAATGAGTTTTAGAGCACTCTATCCTTCGGCGTCGAAATTTAAGTATATAGCCCAGACATTAGCTAAAATTGCCGATGAAATCCCATTTACAGTGAATGAGAATGGCTTATTTGTTAAAACATTGAGTCCCGATAAAACAACTATGATATCATTAAATATTCCATCATTAGCTTTCGACGAATTTGAGTGCCCAGAAGAAACAACGTTTATCGTAAGTAGTGATGAATTCAATAGGACAGCTAGAAGGGGTTCAAGAAATGATATGGTTGAGCTTGTCCTTGAAAAAGAGAATAGAAGGTTAAGAATGACGTTTATTGATAAGAAACTTGGCTATAAAAGAACATTCTATGTTCAGCTTAAGGAAGGTGTAATAGAGAAATTACCTGAGCCTAAGCTGAAGCTTCCTGCAATAGTTAGAATGGTTAGTGATGATTTCAAAAACATAATTAAGGATGCAAAAATAGTAGGTGATGAAATAGAGTTCATAGCGACTTCCGACAAGCTGGAAGCAAAAACAATAACTCCTCAAAAAGAATACTACAATATTATGAGACTTGACAGGCCGTTAATATCCTTAATGGTTGAGGAATCTGAAGTCAGATCCACTTATGGAATAGACTTATTGGAAATAACATTAAAGGCCATTGCTGCTTCTGAAACAGTAACTTTAGAATTCGGTTCATCAATGCCTATGAAAGTGACCTTTGATGTTCCGGGAGGAGGAACCTTAGTTTACTGGGTAGCACCTAGAGCTCAAGCATGACTATTTACTCTAACTTACCCAAAAGCTCCTCAAGAACCTTCTGAATCTTTTCCTCTGCTACTTTCTTTTCCTTCACCGTAACTTCTTCCATACTCTTCAGCTTAAGTTCAGAGAACCATACAGGTTTTGGACAACGATTTCTTTCAGAACACATTAAGCAACACGAAGAACAAACTTGTCTCTCTGGATGAAGCCAGCATGTTAGTGTTGGCATATAACGTCCACAGGTATGGCACCTTTCCCAATACATTGTCATGATATGCTTCCCCTTAAAACACTTATTACTGGCTTATTTTTGCTTTAAACTCATTATATATTTTTAATAGTTCTTTTTCCCATTTAGGTAAAAATCTTGGATTTTCAGGGTACCTATAGTAATGTTTCTTTACTTTATTCATATAGTCTGCTAAACTCTTGAGCTTTAAAAGTAAGCTAGGTCGACTTACAAATTTTAGTGCACTAATTATTTTTTCAGCAATACTTACTCTTAGATTACCTGTTGTGCTTATTTCCAGAAGTTCAACATCTGAAATAACCTTTTTCTTAATTATAAATGTTAAATCTTCATCGCTAAGTTTTTGCAGAAATAATCTAAGAATATCGAGAGAAGCTTGTTTTGCCCCGTAGTTTTCTATGTACAGTTTATTAGCAGGCCAAAGAGATTCTATTGTAATCTCTCCCTTTTCTAGAGATTCTATTGATGCTTTAGCTGCAGCCCAAGCTGAAATCAGCGATGAACCTATACCACCTCCATGTATTGGATTGGCCGTAAAGGCGGCATCCCCTATTGCAATGAAATTAGAGTAAACTAGGGTTCTGAGAGGACGTCTCGTAGGTACAATACCTCCTCCAGCATGAACTAATTTTGAATTTCTAAATTCGTCTCTAGGTAAAATGTATGTTCTAAAATTCTCTATAGGGCTAGGGTTATCAACACCTCCCTGAACACCTAATCCGACATTAACCTTATTTTTACCCTTAGGGAAAAACCACCAGTAACCTCCAGGAGCTATTTTCGGAGATAAATATATTCTAAGATATTCTGATCTTTCAATATCCATACTTAAAATCCTTATCTCCCTATATGCTATTGCTGCATCTTCGTAACTAAGTTTCTCAGACACCCACCAGTCTTCGGGCAGCATGTTTCTTATTACAGCCGCGACACCTGATGCGTCAACAATTATTTTTCCTTCTAACACTCTATTCCTCTTAGCTTTCCCATCATAAATTAGGACTCCTTTAACGAGACCTTTTTCTAAAATAGGTTTTTTAGCGAAACTATTATCGTAGACAAGAACACCCCTAGAAATGGCTTCTCTTAAAAGTCTTTGTCCAAAAATCTTCCTATTTAGTTCGTAACCTTCGCCTTTAACCAGTAAACTATGTTTTTCGTCAGGTGCTATAATTTCTATACCTTTAACAACATTTTCTACTTCATTACCTGAAGGCTCTTTAAGACCAAGCTTTTTAAAATACTCTTTACTTATCGCATCACCACATACCTTCTCTCCTATTTTGTCCAGAGGCTTCATTTCAACTAAAGCTACTGAAAACCCTTTTTCCGCAACAAGTCGGGAATAAAAAAGACCTGCAACACCACCTCCAACAACTACAACATCAAAATTCTCATAGCTTTCCATGACATAGACACCTTTAAGAGCCTATCACGAGCACCAGCTTTCATCATCTTTCAGACGCGGGTTCGCCGCTCATCAAGTTATGTAGGTTACTCTATGCTCTTTCTTATACTTTTCCTCTAAATAACATGTTTACCGAGTAAATTATTGAAGATAGCTGTAAAATATACCATAAAGTAACCGTAGCGTAGCCGTAAATGTAAGCTACGAGCATAGTTAAGAGGAAGAAGATGAATAAGAAAGAGATTTCATAAACATATTTTTCTCTAGAAACCATACATAAGCCCTTAGGTGTTACATGCCATTTAAAAGGTAAATTAAATAATCCCTTAATTACAGAAAAAGCAAGTAATGGAGCCAACATGAAGGTTAAACCAGCAGTTCTTCCAAGAATTCTTAAGGTTCTAAAATATCCCATTTTTCCTTTAAAATACTTAGTGAATATTAAAGCGTAAGAACCCGAAACAAGGAGCCAAAGAGCAAATGCATAATTAAACACATAGGATATAATGTCCTTTTCTAACATGAAAGTTAACAGCAAAATAAGAACATTAAGCATTATGAGAAAGAATGGTGAAAGATACTGTGAAAGATATGTTAAGTTCTCGATTTTCTTAAGAAAACTCATCTTAGATCTAAGGATCTTAGTAAAATACTCTCTTAAAAGCTGTGATGAACCATAGGCCCACCTTTCCTGCTGAATCTTATAAGCGTAAAAAGTTGAAGGCACTTCCAAGTACGTTGATACACTTTCGCAAAAACATACTTTTAGCCCTGAAATTAACATTTTTAAACCTAGCTCAACGTCTTCAAGTATAGATTTTTCATTGAATCCCCCGAGTTTAAAGAGAACATTTTTCTTAATGATAAAGCCTGAGCCAGCGATGCTACAGTATCCTAAGCTCATAAACCTCCTTTTAAAAAGGGTTTCAACAACAAATTTCTTAACGTACCCCAAAGCTTCGCTTAGTAATGAATTGTTTATATTTGAAGGCACCCACTTGCTCATCACTGCATCGCATTTACTCTCACTTACTACTTTAACAAGTTTAACTAAGTAATCACTACTAAATCTAGAATCCGCATCTAGTACAACGATGTATTCTCCCTTAGAAAATTTCAAAGCATAATTTAATGCTCCAGCTTTATACCCAACATTAACAGGTCTTCGAACAATAGATAGCTTAACATTTTTGTTCCTTATTTTCTTAAACACTGCTTCTCTGATAATTTCAAAGTATCTTCTCTCATCATCACTTACTATGATGACCTCAAAGTATTCCTTAGGATAATTTAGTTTCAAAATGTTGTCTATAAGGCCTAAGATAGTGTCTAGATTCTCATTACGTATAGGAACTATTATAGTAATTTCAGGATAAGTCTCTGCAGCAATATTTGAAGAGCACAGTTTACGTCTTCCTCTCACCATATAGTACGTCATTTGGAAAATCAAAGGTAGAAGTATGCCTGTCATTAACATTAGCACTACTATCATTATTAACGAATACGTTATGGTATTCATTTTAGCACTTTCTCCCTGTATTTAACTATTAAAAAGAACCATAGGAGAAGCCATAGGAATGCTATAGTAGCTGATAATATTAATCTAACTAAACTAGTTACTAATTTCTCTAAAGGACTCCCTCCGGAGGGAAAATACGTTATTAAGCTATTTACAACATATAGTACACCAAGCATGCCAAGCCAAGCAATAATCATTATTAAAGCTACTGGAATAACAGCCCTGACTATTCTAATAAATCTCATGCGCATAGCCCTTTAAACTTAATATTACATTTATTTTTAAAGCTTAAAGAATCATTGTACATGAAAATATTGTTAAACATAACATATATTACATTAGCACCCTTTTCAACGTAGTTTCTTAACTTTGAAATTAAGAAGTTAAAGTCCTCTTCTCCATACCTATACTTATAATTTGGCCATTTACCATTTCTACCATGTAATCTCAAATAAACTATGTTGCTCACATAAGCAGGGTCTATAACGAATGGATCAACACAGTGAATAATTTCGGTTTTTAAAACTATAGCTTTAACACTCTCTACTTTTTTAATCCAGTCTCCTCTAGGTTCCCAAGCAACTTCTATGTTTTTTGCAATGGACTTAGCGTTACTGAAGAATTCAAGCGCATTTTTAATGTTAACATCCGATACCTTAAACGACGGAGGGGTCTGAACAATAATAATGGTTGATTTTAGAATTTCCGCTATTTCAACCATTTTTTCCCATGCCTTAAAATTCTCTGGGGTTGGTTTAAGGAAACCGTAGTTTCCGCTTCTCTTCACCCTTATTCCCGCTTTCCTCCATGTAGGACTCTTTGGAGAATGCGTAATTAGCTGCCAAGCCTTAATTGTGAATTCAAAAGTCCCCGGAGCCTCACTGCGCCATCTCCTCAGTGTTTCTATGGAGGGAGGCTTATAGAATGTTTGCTGAATCTCAACTATGTTATGTGTTTTAAAATATTTGCTTCTAGAAACTGGAAAGCCGCAGCATCCAACTTTTACTATCAATTTAGCCACCATAGTGTTCTCTAAATAAAATGCTACATTAAGTTTATTAAGCATTTACCTAATGATTGCTATAATAGTTTGTATTCAGAAAAACTGAACACCCAAAAGAAATAAGGTGTTCGAAATAGCAAGTAGTAATCCTAACTATTTTACATGTCTTATGTGCGGAGATTGTTGCAGAGCAAGCCCTATATCGTTACTTCCTCATGAGAGATTATTAATCGAAAATCTAGCGAAGAAATTGAATATAAAAATAGAGTTCACTAGAGGCTACACGGTCCATGATAGTTTAAGTAACACTAACATTGTTCTTACATATCATATGCAACTTAATGAGAAAGGCGAGTGCCCGTTTTTAAGTAGGGATAATAAGTGTAAAATACATCGCACATATAAACCACTGATTTGCAGGAGTTTTCCGTATACAATAAAAAATGTTAACTACTACTTTGACCCTATAACGAGAGCGGCTATCCATAGGAGCGAATATACTATTTCAAGTGCTTGTAGGTTTATAAGGGAAAACATAGATAAACTAGAGCTTAGATTAAGAAGCGAAGTTTTTGTCAAAAAATTCTTCAAGGAAGAAGTTAATGCGGGTTATTTAATGGAAAAATATAGGAGCATGTATATGGTAGCACTCACTTATCTTTGGAAAATGGGCCATATAGATCTAGTTTCAACCGAAAGGAAAGGCAGCATCTATAGGAACGCGTACACTTTCATAAGGCGATTCATACCATACTTTGTAATAGTTCCATATTAATTAAAAATTTTTAATCCATACAGGCCCTAACTCTAAGGCTTTTTCTATAATTGCTTTTCCTCCATTTCTAATGTAGTCGTGTCCGGTTAAAAGTAGTTCAAAATCGTATGAAAATATTTTCTCTAAACTTTTCCTCCATAATTTCTCATCAGAATTCCATTTCCTACTTAATGGACCTAATGCATCACCAATGATCATTATTTTCCTTCCATTAAGCTCGAAATAAATAGATAACGATCCTAAGGTATGCCCTGGTGTATGTATAAGCTCAAAATATACACCATTTATTGACATAGTTTCAACGCTTCTTCTTAAATTAACTGTTATTGGCGATGGACTATAGTGTAATCCATACTTTCTCGCTAAAGTCTTTTCCTCATCACCTATACGTATATAGGTGGAATCCGGCTCATGAGCTATTGTTTTCAAACCTATTCTATAATATAGTTTACTGGCTCCACCGGAATGCCTCGCATGGCAGTGTGTTAATACTACATACTCTATGTTTTTCGAGGGAATAACACCTAATTCTAGGATATTTCTTAAAACATTTTCGTAACCTAATCCTATACCTGAATCCACTAACACGCCTCTACTTCTATCTCTTAGTATCAAATAGACGTTGGCATCTAAGGGGTGAGAGAGTTGCTGACCTCCTACTAAATATATTCCACGAGATATTCCTATTATAGGCAATTTTTAGGCAACCCTATTTCTTCATAAGTTTTCTTATTTCCACATATTTTACTACAGGTACTTCATTAAGGGCAATTTTTAGCTTGCTTGCCTCTCTTATTAAAGCCTTTGAAACATCGACTATTATTAAACACTCGGCGGTTTCACCTCTTTTTACTGTGGCACATCTATTGGTTACCATGTCTATTTTTAAATCTGCAAGCTTCGTAGCTACCTTAGCTAAGGCTCCTGGTTCATCCTTTATTTCAACCTTTAGCTCTAAGAGTTCAGCTGATGGAGGAAGCACAGGGGTGAGAATTATCTCTCTAGACTCTGTATCTGCAAGTAAAAGAACATACATTCCCTCTAAAAGACCTAAAGATTCCCTCATGATTAAAGGTATGGTTATTCTTCCTTTACTGTCTATTTTGGCTATTTCCGATATTTTCAACTCACATCACCCGTTGAACACAGGTAAGTTTTAAATATCCAGCTTAGTGAAGACCTCGTCATTTTTATCTATTCGACAAAACTTCTCTCTAATAATTACTTACTCCTAACGAATTTAATAACATATTCGCCTAAACCTACATTTAAGGAGGATGCTATAACTGAGCACTTAGCTCTAAGAATGAATACCATATTTTTCTTAAGTGGAAAATCTTTTGAAGCTAAATATTCATAATGAGCCATACCCTTAGATATTATTAAATCAGCTTCCTCCACTACCTCACGGAGTTCTGGATTTATTTCGTCTAGGAAAATAGTGGAAGCATCAGTACCTGTTTCTATTAATCTAACATTTTTTCCAATATCGGAAAATCTTAGCTCCCTAGCTTCCTCATAAGTTATATCGTTTTGGAAGCTTCCTGATTTAGCCACAACATAAGTTACGGCGTTTACATAGTTTTTAGAAATAGCTCTAATAAGTTCCCTATCAAAAACGGCTTCACCTGCATTATCAAGTAAATAAATGATTATTCTTACGCTTTTCAATATTTCTAGAAGCTTATCAGTATCGTCTATCTTAAAAACAGCTTTCTTAACTTCATTAAGAATATTTCCAGTGTCAAATTCGTATCCCAAGACACCGAAGTCTATTGAATTTCCTACAGCAGCAAGCTTAATTAAAAACTTTATGTCGTTGAGATATTCCGAATTCAAGTCTTTAAGTGCTTTTTCAGCGAGAAAATTAGCTTCCCTCTTAACTCTATCGTAAGGGTCATTATTTTCAATAGCCTCTTTAAGGCGTCTAAAAGTTAATGTAGCTATTTTGGTAATGTTGGTATCCTTTAACGCCTCATTAGCTACCAATGCAGCTAATTCACTTATCAGTTTAACTCTAATTCTCCTATCCCTAATAAAATTAGCAATCTCTCTAGCCCTAACATGCAGTATGCATGGAATACATTGAGCATCTACAAAAATCATTACAAAAGCCACCAAGAAAAATAATTCATTTACTTCTTAAGTAGCTTAAGAAATTCTCTCATAAACGCTGGTAAATCAGGAGGATGCCTTGACGTTATTAAATATCCGTCAACAACAACTTCTTTATTTTCATAAAGACCTCCTGCAGCAATGATGTCGTCCCTTATACCTATATAGGACGTCACCTTTTTGCCCTTAATAACACCAGCTGAGATAAGAACTTGAGGTCCATGACATATTGCAGCAATAGGTTTATCGTTTTCAAAGAAGTGTCTAACAATACTTATAACCTTAGGTATTATTCGTATTTTCTCAGGTGCTCTGCCTCCTGGAATTATTAATCCATCGTATTCCTCAGGGTTTACTTCGTCAAATGCTAGATCAACTCTCATTTCGTACCCATGTTTACCTTTTATAACGCCTCTATTTTTTGATGCTATATGAACTTCGTATCCTTCTTCAATAAGTCTATAGTAAGGGTATAGTAGTTCTATATCCTCTACGTCATCAAATGATATTATTAATACCTTTTTACTCAATAAATTACTCGCCTCCTAATGGTTATTTATTTTGAGATCAGTGTTTAGCCTGGTCATCATCCCTTATAGGTCATTTCGTGGTCCTATCATCAACTCTCCTCTAACTTCTTAACTATTTTTTCGGCTATTTTAAGAATTTCCTTAGCGCCTTCTTCATTAGCGTAAGCTTTCACAAAAGGAATGCCTTTATCATTTGCTTCAGCTATCTTTGAACTTAACGGTATTTTGCCGAGGAGATCAACATTTAAGTGTTTAGCTAAGAATTCTCCTCCGCCTTTACCGAAAACATAGTCTACATGACCACACTTAGGACATTTATAATAACTCATGTTTTCCACAATACCTAAAATCGGGAGGTTAAGTTTCTTTGCGAAACCCGCAGCTCGTTTAACATCAAGTAAGGAAACTTCTGATGGAAGAGTTACTAGAATTATCCCTGAGGGATTAGGCATTTCCTGAGCAACGCTTAAAGGTTCATCACCTGTACCTGGAGGTAAATCAACAATGAAATAATCAAGTTCCCCCCAGTTAACCTCTCCTAACAACTGCCTTATAGCAGAAATTTTTAAAGGACCTCTCCATATAATAGGCGTTTCATCATCTGGAAGCATGAAGTCTAATGACACTACCTTTATACCATCCCTTGAAGTAACAGGTATTATTCCCTGAGGACTTGCTAAAAGAGGAGTACCCCTTAAGCCGAGAATTTTAGGGATATCAGGGCCATGAAAGTCCGCGTCAAGTATCCCAACCTTCTTTCCAAACATAGTCAAGGCTACAGCTAAGTTTGCAGCGATAAAACTTTTTCCTACACCTCCCTTACCGCTACCTATAAGTATTTTATACTTTATTTTCTTAAAGCGTCTAAGGATAAGTTCTTTCTGCTTCTCAATAAAACTTGGAACCCTAAGGTTTCTCAACCCTTGAGAACTCATCATAAGTGACCTCTGTATTTCCTTAACAATGTTAGAAAAGACTTCCATATATAAAAACTATTGGTGTAGAAACTAAAATATACGAGGAAAAGTTTAGGGCAAAAAATAAAGAAACAGTTATTTTAAGATCTTTCACTATATCCTCTAAAACCCTATATCCTAAGGAACCTAAAATCTTAGTTTTAATGTTAACCCTAAAGTATTTTAGCTTACATTCACTTATGGAACTTAACGCTTTCTTAACAGCATCAACGGTTAATTTAATAATTACACTCCTACACTTACTTGCTCCCACAGGAACATATGTCTGCCCACCAAAATAACCTGTCTTTTCATGATTATCTGTGGTAGTAATTTCAGCAAACACTATGTTCTCATTTAGTTTCCTAACTTCATCTTTCACAATGTTTCTAAAATCCTCTAAAGCATTATTTCCATCATAAACTATAAGAACAGATATGCGACCATTATGTTCGAACGCTATTGCGTTTATTATTGGCGAACATAAATCACGACATCCGATAAGTTCTGCATCCACTACCTCTGCTATACCTATCTTAAGGGATTTTTTGGACTCATCATTGAGAAATATTTTTGGTAATGTTTCTTCAATAAGCTTCCTATAATAGTTCATCTCTTTTGCAACATTTCTTACGCCTTCCGGCTTAGAATTATGGGCTTCAATTAAGAAAATATCCTTTAGCTTCTCGATTTTACGGATTTTTCTCTCTAATGCATCATTAAGGTATGTTGGTAAATCATCAATACCGTTCTTAGAGTTATAAAGCAAAATTAAAGGAACTTTATCTAACCCTATTATATAAGCACATTGGTTATCTATGCATAAGTTAAATAAACCATATATTTCCTCTATGGTGTCATAGTTGTTTGCCTTTAAAGTTCTCACCAACTCTTCAAGTGCCTCCTCAAGATAGCGTGAAGAAACTAAGTCCTTTTCATGAGTAGTTGTTGTATGAAATATTGCCACAGGAACATTTCCGTAAATTTTCTTTAATGTATCACGTAGTTTTGCAATAACTTTGGAACTACCAACATCTCTGAAAGGACCCGCATGAATAGATGTTAATGCTATAATTCCCTTAACATTTCTTGAACTCTTATCAACTATGGTGAACACTTTTATCCAAACTTCACCATTAACGGAGTTTTTCTCTAATACTTCCTCAAGAGGCTTCTTGTTATTTGCAAACCAGAGTTCCAAGAAAGCTTCTGAGAATTTAAGGGTAAAATCTCCTATTTTCGAATATTTTCTCAAAGTTAAAAAATAAAGTTCTCCCATAAGAGCTGATACCAAAGATCCTAAAGCAAGCGGCAATAATATGAGATCTTTAACGAAAATACTCGCCAACACATAATATGCTACTACAGGAATTGAAGCTTCAACAATACTTTCTAAAACTTTACGCTTAGGTCTTATTAAAAGATAATGGATAAAGGAATAACCACAATAAGTGATTAAGAATGGATATTTTAAGCCAAAAACAATAACTGATAACGATTCAAAAATTAATAAGTGTAATAGAACAAAATTAAGCAGAACAAGAACTCTTCTTAAAAAATTTTTAGCCCTTAAAACACTTCTTTTAAGCATTATAAATGTTAAGATATTTGACACTAATAAGGCAACAATAACTAAGTAAAAAACACTCGCTACGTAACCCATAGAAGCTTTCAAAATACATAATAAAGTAAGTAAAAGGACGTATGCAGCAATTAAGCTAGTAAGCTTAGGTGAAGTAAATACAAATCTAGAGTAATACTTTGATACGTAAGCCTCAGTATCCATTACTTCTTATCCTCAAATATATTGGAGATTGTAATGTTGAAACATTAATTTAAGAAAAACCTAGATTTTTAAATTCTCGGGAAGCTGAACTATAGTCTGTACTGGAATGTTTATTTCCTTCTTCCAACTATCGCCTATGGCTACTAAAACTACTGCACCACTTATTATAGCTTTGACTTTTTCAATAATTCTTACCATAGTCCTTAATGTTTTCCCTGTTCTAATAATATCGTCTATTATAAGCACTTCGTCCTTTCTTTTAATCATTCTCTTTGGAACGTAGAAAGTAACAATGTCTGCTGATGGAGCTATATATGATCCTTCAATATAGTCAATAGCGTTAATATGTCTTGTTCTTCTAGCAATAACCAGTGGTACTTGAAATGTTAAAGATATTGCGGCAGCTAATGGTATACCATTAACTGCTGGTGCAAGTATTTTTGTTACTCTTTTTCCAGCGAACATCATGTAAACATGTTGTGCTATATATTGTAACATGTAAGGATCTGATAGTATTTGTGAAAGGTCTACGAATCCCTCCCCCGTTATTTCAAGTTTTTCTAGAATAAGTTTTCTAATATCAACCATTCTATTTAACGCATTCCATATTCTTTCTGCTTGATCGTAACTTGGAATAATAGATCCCTTAATATATCTACAAAGCACTGTTTCCGGAACACCAGTAATTGAAGACAACTCCTTATATGAGAACATCCTTTTAAGAAGTTTTAACCTCTCAATTACCATGAGACGAAATCTCAATGCCTCGTATTTATCTGCGGATATGCTCATGTTCTTTCCCTTAACTTTCAGCTTTTTCTAATAATTTTTCAACACAGATTTAAAAATCTTTTTTAATATGTCAGTAATGCGGGAAAACCATCATCAATATCAGATCCGAGTGCCCTCATCACCATATAATTTCTTTTCTAACCCTGCCTCTTTAGCTTTATAGTACTTCACTAACAAGTGAGCTTCATATGAGCTTCTAGCGTAAGCTAGCGCTTTTAGCTCATAAACTTTAAGCCTCCTTCCACAGTAAGTGCATAACTTAATTTTCTGTTTAATCTTAACTACAAGGATGTTTTTACAGTAAGGGCATTTCACTATCTTATATTCATAAGCTACACTCATTTTCACAATCACTTATAGCTTCTTAGTAATTAATATTTATTTAGGAGGATGGATGAAGAGGGATTTAAGTACTGATATGTTGATGACAAACCCACGCGATGACATCCTCGCTTTAAACTTTAAATTCGCCTCTTTTAACTTTCTCAAGCATCTCTAATACTATCCTATGTGTTATTTCGGGATCAGCCTTTCCTCTAGTTTTACGCATGACTTGACCTATCAGATAATGTATTGCTTTCCTATTAACTAATGCGTCATGAACTGATTTCTTATGTTCAACAAATACCTGCTTAACTACCTCCCTAATAATGTTCTCGTCCGATATTTTTAGTAAATTCTTTTCCCTAATTATTTGATAAGGATGTTTACCATACACTATTATTTCGGGAAGTATTTTCTTCAATATTTTAATACTTATTACCTTCTCATCAAGTAACTTTAAGAGTTCAGCAATATGTTGAGGTGTGGCTTTAACTTCACTATGGCTTAAACCTTTATCGTGAATCCATCTTAAGAAGTCATTTATTAGTATGTTAGCAAGTTTCTTAGGATCTTTATCATAATATTTTAAGGCCTCCTCGAAAAAGTCCGCTAACCACTTGTTAGAAACTAAAACTAACGAATCGTACTCAGTAAGTCCGTAAGTTTCCGTGAATCTCTTAGCTCTAACATCAGGAAGTTCTGGCATAGATTCACGAATCTTTTCTATGTAATCACGAGTTATCACTATCGGCGGTATGTCAGCTTCTGGGAAGTATCTGTAATCTTGCTCTTCCTCTTTTACTCGTAAAGGAACAGTAACTTTCCTTAAGTCGTCCCAATGTCTTGTTTCACTTTTAATGCTGAGTCCTTTAGAAATAGCTTGTTTCTGCCTAATAATTTCATAAGCTAGTGCTTTTTCTACATCTTTAGGAGAGCTTATGTTCTTAATTTCAACTCTATTTCCACCAGCTATAGAGATGTTAGCGTCGGCTCTCATAGAGCCTTCTAATTCACAATTACATACGCCTAAATGTTCAAGTATTGACCTTAACTTGTTTAAGAAAGCTCTTGCTTCAGCTGGACTATTCATATCAGGTTCAGTAACTATTTCAAGAAGAGCTATACCTGATCTATTATAATCAACTAAGGTGTATGGGCTCGTCATTATAGAGCCTGTTGGATAAACAAGTTTCCCGGGGTCTTCTTCAATATTGATTCTTCTAATTCTAATTCTTTTCTCTTTGCCATTAATAGTTATCTTTAAGAATCCTCCAATAGCTATAGGAGCTCCGCCTGCTTTATCATATTGTGTTATTTGAAAGTTCTTTGGTAAGTCAGGATAAAAATAGTGTTTTCTAAAGAAAATTATTTTTTCATTCACTTTAGAATTTAAAGCTAAAGCCACCATTATTGCATAATCTATTGCCCTCTTATTAACTACGGGCAATGCTCCAGGAAGACCTAAACATACAGGACATACATGCGTGTTTGGAGGTTTTCCACGATAATCTGATGAACATGAGCAAAAGAGCTTCGTTTTTAAAGCCGTCAATTGTACATGTACTTCTAAACCTATTTTAACATCATCTGACGTTTCCATGGGTCACCCTCTAAATTTTTGCTATGAGATTTCTTAGTCCAGTTAATTTCTCAATAAAAGCTGCTATGGAGAATAAAAGATCCTCTCTGAGATGATCAGCCATAAGCTGTATTCCTACGGGCAAATTGTCGCTAACGAAACCGGCTGGAAGCGATATTGCAGGAATCCCTACAATGTTTGCGACAACAGTTTCTACATCACTCATATACATTGCGAGAGGATCTTTTATTTTCTCACCTATTTTGAAAGGTGGAGTAGGCATTGTTGGCGAAATTAAAATATTATATTTTCTAAAAGCATTTTTAAACTCCCTTATTATAAGGGTTCTAACTTTTAAAGCCTTTAAATAATATTGGTCAAAATATCCTGCACTTAAAGTAAAAGTGCCCATAATTATTCTCCTTTTAACTTCTTTTCCAAAACCCTCTTTGCGAGTCTCTGAAAACACCTCATTCCAGTCTCCCGAGATTTTAGCTCTAAAACCATAGCGTATGCCATCATATCTAGCTAAGTTTGAACTGGCTTCAGACATGGCTATAATGTAATATGCGGGTAAAGCATATTTTATTATTGGAATTGATATTTCGTCTACTAAGAACCCTTCGCTAACTAATTTATTAACAACATTCTTCACTATTAAAGCAACATCTTTACTTACACCTTCTTCAAACATTTCCTTAACCAAAGCTACCCTTACTTTTCTATGTAAGTCGTTGACATTATATGTGGATGCTAAATAATTAGGTCTTTTAACATTAAGCGAAGTAGCATCATTAGGGTCGTACTTCGCTATTACGTTGAGCAAAAGTGCAGTATCTTGAACGCTTCTACCCATAGGCCCTATTTGTTCTAAACTGTTAGCATAAGCTATTAATCCATACCTACTAACTAAACCGTAGGTCGGCTTCAAACCTACTGTTGCAGTAAAGCTTGCTGGCGCACGAACTGAACCCCCCGTGTCTGAACCTAGAGCTAAAGGTGCTTCACCAGAAGCTAATGCTGCCGCACTTCCTCCCGATGATCCTCCTGGAACCCTACTTAAGTCCCAAGGATTTCTTGTAGGTCCGAAAAAGCTCGTCTCTGTTGATGACCCCATAGCGAATTCGTCCATGTTTGTTTTACCCAAAATTATCGCTCCCTCTCTCTTCAAAAGTTTAATAACTGTTGCATCATATGGCGGAACATAGTTGTAAAGCATTTTAGAACCACATGTCGTCCTAATGTTTTCAGTTGAAATATTATCCTTTACAGCAATCGGTAATCCAAAAAGAATACCTTTTGCTTGCCCTTGCCTCAGTATTTCATCCTTCTCCTTTGCTTCCCTTAATATTTCCTCTCTATCCCTTAAAGTTATAAACGCGTTTATCTTAGTCTCTACTTTCTCTATTCTTTCTAAGAATTCCTCAACTACTTCGTAAACCCTAAGATTTCCTTCTTTAATGTTTTTAATTAGCTCTAATGCTTCAAGTTCATAAATATGTTTAGGCAAAATTAATGTTCCTCATAAGATTTTTGGAGCCTTAAAGTACTCTTTCTCCTTCTCTGAAGCGTTACGAAGAACTTTCTCTAAGGGTAAAGATTCTCTAGGAACATCATCCCTAAGAACATTCGTTAAAAGCGCAGTATGAGTTGTTGGTTCAATGTTCTTCACGTTAACCTCATCTATTTCATTGAAAAACTCAAGAACCCTATTAAGATCCTTTATAAAATCCCTTTTTTCTTCCTCAGTAAGTCTTATTCTTGCAAGCCACGATAAATGCTCAATAAGTTTCTCCGTAATCACTATTTTTCTACGCATATATTAAGACACCATAGCTTTCAGTTTCTTATTGATCAAATTCTTATTCACCGATATCTGCTATAAAACTTTATTTTTTTTTTAATTTCAAAGAATTTATTGAAACTATTTTAGCGAATCATATATCCATCTTAAATATTTTTCATAACCTTTAACTATAGGTAACGCTATTACTTCAGGAACATCATAGCTGTGAATCTCCTTTACTTTATTAATTAATTTTTCAAATTTTTCTTCAAGTGTCTTGGCGATTAATAAACACTCGGAAGATTCTTCAACTCCTCCTTTCCATAAATAAACTGAGTGAATATTGCTAACGATGTTTACACACGCTGCAAGTTTATTATTAACAATCTCCCTAGATATTTTCCTAGCTTCCTCGTTTCCTGAAGTTGTAATGAAAACTACTAAGTGCTTAGCGCTCATTCATGCAAACACCCCTAAAGTTTAGCCATAACTCACCTGTTTCACCAAACCTAATAGGCAACTTACCTTCATCGTAAAGGTAAACCATATAGTCTTTTATATCGGACATTCTCATTCTATATTTTTTAGAAAGCTTACTCACTATTCCAGATGAAAACAAAGGCACCCATTGAGGTACATATTCTATTTTTGCTGAAATTTCTCTAAGAAAAATTGTTGCCTCACTACATAGACTTCTTAAGAAATCATTTACATCAATATTAACAACTACAACGTAGTTGCAATTAAGCACTTTAGAGAACTTCCTAAAAACAGAGTATTCGCATAACACTTCCTCTCCATGAACTACATATTCTAAACCATCGTAAATGAATTTCGGAGGTAGGATTATTTTGTCTGCAAGTTTTTGATCTTCTACTCCTTTAAATATTACTTTTAAGCCAGAATACTTCACTAAGAGACCATGTTTTCTATTTTCCACGATTTTATTTAGAGCAAAACTTACATTGACCCCTTTTTTAACCATTTCTTCTGAAAACCTCTTCAATATTTCCTCATACTTTCTCTCTTCTTCTGATATTCTTCTCAAACAGTTCAGTAACTTAACAAGCAAAGTTAATCACTAACTTAGTTTTGAAAAAGGAAAGAAATTAAAGTTTTGTTATAAACCATACATTTATGTGGGTATAGTATGTAATGATTAAAACTACAGTTAAGGAAGTTAAGAGAATTCTAGGAAAATTAGTTGATAAAGACTACTATATACTATGGGCGTTTGAGGAAAGCAGAGCTAAGGGAGCACAATTCCTAGAGTTCTTTATATCAACAACACCTATAGTCTCCATAGTAATCGAGCAGAATATTGCTGAGTACGAAAAAATACTTATTCACGGAATAAAAATTTATGTTAACAAAGATCACTGTGCAAGCATAAATAAAAACTGGGATGACATTATAAAGGAGTTACGCATTCTTTTTCTTAATAAGAGAGAAACAGAAATGTATAGAGAAAGTAAAGACTACGTATACGTTATTATAGGCACAAAAAACATAAAAAATCTCATTTCAACATTAGAAAATATTCGTAAGATGCTGGAAAACATTGGCTTTAAAATTCCAAATAGAATCATAGGATACGATTATACAGAGGTCGTATAAAATAATGTCAATATACTTTTACATCAAGAAATGGATTGACCAGGAACTTTTCCGAAAAATCTCTATGTTCTCGGATTATTTGGGTAGAGATGTTGAAAGAGGTTCAAAATTCTCTATAAACTTCACTAAAATACGTGAAAACAACCTTGACTTCTACGACATATTAGAAGCTTTGGAAGAAGCTGAAGCCGAAATAGATAAGGAAAGCTTAAACATCTTGAAGAGGAAGCTTATTGAAAGAAAAACAGTATACCTGGAATGGTACGGTGACGACGTAGTTTTGAAAAGTAAAGTATACTTTGGAAGCGACTACCAGTACATTAGAGACTACACTATTTACGATAGAGTAAGAAAGGTATTCATAGTAAAACCCCTACATTTCTTCGAGCTTAAGAAAACATTAGAAAACTTAGGTTACAATATAATTGATAATACGGGTGTTTCTGAAGAATTAAAACTCCCATATAAAATTAATTTTAATGGGAAGTTACGTGATTATCAAAAAGAAGCTCTTGACAAATGGTTCGAGAAAGGTATGAAAGGAATAATAGCTTTACCAACAGGTTCAGGGAAAACAGTAATTGCCATTGCTGCCTTAGCTAAGCTTTCTGAAAGAACACTCATAGTAACATATACTAAAGAACAAATGTTTCAATGGAAAGATATGATAACCAGGTTTACTTCAGTAAACCCTAACATCGTAGGGTTATATTATAGTGAAGAAAAAAGAATAGCTCCAATAACCATTTCAACGTATCAAACAGCATATAGGAAAGTTAAGATTCTCTCTAAATACTTCTCGTTTCTAATAATCGATGAATGTCATCACCTCCCATCCGAGAAGTTTAAGCATATTGCCTTAAACATGTTTTCTCTTAAGAGAATGGGGCTTTCAGCAACAGTTATTAGAGAAGATGGTAAGCATGAGGAACTGTTTCCTTTAATGGGAGGAATTGCTTATCACAAAACACCATCTGAGCTTTCAGTACAAGGTTATTTAGCGCCATATGTTATTTATCAAGTAGAAGTTGACTTAACCCCTAAAGAACTTAAAGAATACTTTGAAACATTAAAGCTTTACAAAGAATTAAGTGGAGGAAAAAAGTTTGAAGAGCTCTTAGAATTAGCTAAGAGAGGTGATGAAAAAGCCCAGATGGCATTAAAGGTCCATAGCAAATTAAGGCAAATAGTTCATAAGGCTGAAGCTAAGAAAAAAGCTGTTAAGAACATTGTTGAAAAAGAGCTTAAACGTGGAAGTAAAATCATAGTTTTCACACAGTATGTTGATCAAGCAAAAGAGCTTGGGAAACTTCTCAATGCACCTATACTTGTAGGTGAGGTTAAAACAAAGGTTCGAAGAAAAATATTAGAAAACTTTAGAGAGAGTATTGAAAGGGTTTTAGTTGTTACAACAGTAGGAGACGAAGGCTTAGACATACCTGACGCTAATGTAGGAATTATAGTTACTGGAACAGGATCGCGAAGACAGTTTATTCAGAGACTTGGTAGACTTTTAAGGCCCTCTAAAGGCAAAGAAGCTAGGCTATATGAGATTATTGTGAGAGGTACTTCTGAAGTTTATCAGTCAAGGAAAAGAAAAAGCATAGATCTTAGCGACTTTATGTACTAATCTCTCTTATGAAGAATCATTTTTTGAGTTGACAATATGTCTTCAGGCTTACATATTGCTATTGCTGAGTACGGTTTCCCAGCAACTCTAACAACTTTTATGTAAACTATTTTATCGGGTTTTGTCAGGTTAACTTTACGGTCAATGTTTTTAGCTAAATAATCTATTGCCTCCCTAGATCTTGCTTCAACAGCCTTACCTTCCTCAGTAAGTTTAAGCAAATGTCCTTCAAGAGTTATTCTGAATGTTTCATTTTCACCTATTTTCTCTTTTGCAAGATCCCAAACGATCTTCGCTACATCTTCAAGAAACGGTGAATAAACTATGTCTACAGGCACTATGCGTAAAATATTGGTATGGTAAGGGTCTATTTCTTTTCTAATAACTTTAATAGCTTCATAAGGATTCATCTTAGTTGTTCTTACAAGAATAAGCGATCTCTGCTTCCAAACAACATAAAGACCCCCTACATACTGTGTAAGTTCCTCAATTGCTGCTTCCTCTCTAAGAGCATATGCTGAAACTATTAAGTTAAACTTTGGCTCAACCATTACTTTAATCATCTCCTAAATAATCCATTCTGCACTTATCGCTTACATTATCTGAGGGAAGAATATTTTAACCTATGCTCTATTTAGCAAGAAGTAGGAGGCAAGAAGAACATGGCCAGAAAAGACTGTGAAGTTTGCGGCCAACACAGGGCTAGATGGCTTTTAGAAGTTAGAGATAACAGGGAAGGCAAAGTATTTAGGATAAAGACTTGTGGAATATGTAGGTGGAGGCTTTGGCCAACTTCTAGGAAGAAGAAGCCTATTGAAGTAATTAGGGTTTTAGCTAAAATTAGAGGAACCAAGAAGCCTTTACTTCAGCCACGAATAAAAGGTAAAAAGAGAAAATGAATCAGAGAGGTCGGTGTTCCACATATGATGTAGGCTTCGGACCCGATGGTGACATCATCTGAGTGAATCTAGAAAGCTAACATAAATAAACTCTGTGTTTTTCAAGAGATGCTCAGCAATTTTGTTTTTAACATATTCGCTCATTTTGTAATGTGACTCAATCATTACACCGCCATCGCTTAAAAAGTGAAATACTATGTCTTCTTCAGCTACTCTGTACTTTCTATTTAGCGTTGATAGAAGATATTTTTTAAGTAACATGAAAAATTTGCTAAGGGAAATTATGTTCAACGTTAAAAGAATAGCTAAGCTACGAGGAGTTATGTTCAACTCTATACTATTACTTCTTAACTTAACAAGCCCAAGACTTTCTAAAAGTTTAGCATGTCGCTTAACTATGTTTTTACCTACAAACATTCTATAAGATAACTCATTAATGTCATTTATGCCGTTAACTATTAGTTCAAGCATTTTTACTCTTTGATTGTTAATGTACTTTAAAAAGGATGGGTCAATATCGATAATGTTTGACATTTAAATGACCCTTTAATCCCTAATGATTATAGGTATTACCGATTATATTAACTTAACCTTAAATAACATAAGAGGAAAGCTGCTTAAACACTTACATTTACAGAATAGCTAAGTGCATAAAATATAGTGTTCATAACTAACCTTATATAACTTAAACTACTACTTTTAAACACGTTATTTACACATACTATCAACGGTCTTTCAGAGTATGAAACTACTGGAAACCATGCGTTTCTCTCATAAGCCATAATGAGTTCTTCAAAGTAAGAATTTTTACAAATGATGTATTCGTTCTCTTTCGTTCTCACATCATCAATTACATCCTTTAAATGTAAACCATAAACTATGCTGTTCCATGGTTTAGTAATGTAAATTTCACTTATGTAGTGCTTCTCTATACTTTTTATGCATGTGGTTATGGTTTCCGAATATGCGATAAAGCTCGTGGGATCCTTAATTACCATGATATAGGCATTTGGATTTTCACAGTCTATTTCGATTCCGCCTTCGAGTAATAGGTTCTTTAATATTAGTGAGTCATTCTTAATACATACCTTGGTTCCAATAATCCTTCTTCCTTTGACCCAGAATTTCTCATAAGAAATGTTTACTCGAATACCTGAGATCTCGTCAAGCAGGTGATCTAATTCCTCTTTATCATAAACTTTTATTATGAAAGTGTTCAGTCCGAAGCTTCTAACATAGGGTCTAATGTTACTTTCTCTCTCATAAACTTTAATAGTGAAAGGTTTTAGCGAATAATAGGTTTCATAGTTTTCCCTAATTAAGTGCAATATGACCTTATATACTTTAAGTAAATTTTCTTGAACATTCTTTTCAACAGGAATAATTATTGCTGCATAGCTTCCCAGCATTTTCCCTGGCTCTATAGGATATTTTCTTAGTAACCTTTAAACTTACCTTACACATTAAGTTCTTAGAGGGTATTTTATTATGAGGTACGAGAAGCCAATAGTTTTAGTTCATGGAGGAGCAGGGTCATTCCTAGGATTAAGTAAAGACGATCTCAAAAAATATAGATCATGCCTAAAAGATGCTGTTTCGAACGGGTATAATGTTATTAGAAGAGGCTCAGCAGTCGATGCTGTAGTGGAATCCGTAAAAACCATGGAGGATTGTGAAGTTATGAATGCTGGTAAAGGCTCTGTTCTTAACCTTATGGGCGAAATAGAAATGGATGCTGGAGTAATGGATGGAAAATTGTTTAAAGCAGCAGGTGTTGCTTTAATAAAGAAAATAAAAAACCCCATATTATTAGCTAAAATTGTACTTGAAAAAACAGATCATGTACTGTTAGCTGGCGACTTTGCTGAAAAATTAGGTTTAAAAAATGGTTTAGAAACTTTAGATGAAAAATATGTGAGCATTAAGAAGGAAAGGTATCGAAGGCTTTTAAAAGACTTTCTCGAAGGAAAAAGGTTTAAGCACCTATCTAAATTACGCAGTTTAATTAGAGAATGGAACATAGTTATGCCGGATACCGTAGGTGCAGTAGCTTTAGATAGTGAAGGAAGCCTTGCCTCAGCCACTTCAACTGGAGGTTACTGGCTTAAGATGCCTGGGAGAATAGGTGATAGCCCCGTAGTAGGTGCTGGCTTCTATGCTAACAAATATGCTGCAGCTTCAGCTACAGGCATTGGCGAGTACATTTTAATGACCATGCTATGTTTAAGAACTGTAGGGTATGTAGAAAAAGGATTAACAGCTACCGAAGCTTCAGTTAAAGCAATAGAGTACATAACTGAAGTTTATGGAAATGATACCGCTGGAATAATAGTTGTGGATAGTAAAGGCTTTGTTGGTGCTTCATTTAACACCAGAGGCATGGGTAGAGCCTTATTAGCTAAAAACATGCTAATAGCTAAGGTCTCTATCTACGCTAATGAACAGTTTATATAATTTTAAAGTTGAATTTAAATTACGCTATGATGAGGCTCGTAAGGGTAGAGCGTAGAGCTGTGATAGAGAACCGGGCTCTGAGCGTGATGTATGTTGAAACTTAATAAGAAAATTCTTTCAACATACATTATCCTATACAGTGTTTTTGGAAATCAAGAATTCAACTTAGGAGAGGCTTTAAGAGTACTTAGTCTTTTCGAAAGTAAAAAATCAGCAATAAGCGACATTAAGCACTTACACAAAATGGGGTTTTTAAAGAAAACAAATAGCTTTACATATTCTGTTAAGGAACCATACACTGCCTTAAAAGAGTATTTAAAAGAATACATAGCATCTAGGATAAGAAGGAGACTGAAATCTCTTAGCTTAAAAGCTGAGGTAAAGGTAAATTCCAAAATAACTGTTAAAGTAAAGAACGAAACATTATTTATTAAGATTCCTCAGAATCCTTTAATAACATTTCAAGAACCTTAGCTATCAGTTTCTCGCTTTTTCTACGCTCCCTCATATTGCTTCTACTAGAATAATACCCCACAGTAACTAATTTAGTCTCTCTCTTATCAATGAACTGTAATAAAGACCTGTTTTTATCGCGTAAACCTTGTTTTCCTTTAGAATCTGTAAGTGCACCTGTATGTTTAAGGTAGTACTTACACGTCTTATAGTATTTTTTGCATCTTTCAAAGTTAACGATGGTAAATGCTATTTGAGGAGGAGCTACTATGCATTGTCCGTATTTTAGAAATGGGCAGTGATCTTTTTCCACACTTACTCACGTAAATGCTATAAGCAATAATTTCATTAAAGAAGACTTCGGTTCAACAAACCATAGGTAATCCAAAAGATACAAACTGGTTTTAAGATAACTTTAAATTGCAGCTACTCTCTTCATAAGTTAGGTAGGTAACATTGAAAAATAATGAAGAAAGAAAGAAAATTGCAGTTTTTCATGGGGAAGCTAAAATAGGGGAAATTTATGGAAGCTTTACTCAAATACAGCTTAGACCGGAGGATTTTTCAAGCCCTGTTTCTTTGCAGATGGCACTTTCAAGAATATACGATGCACTAATAAAATCTATCGAAGCAGGCCCTAAGAAGAAGTTTGTAGCGGAAGTAAGATTTAAAGACTCTCTAGGCAACCCTGTTTTTATTGCCGTAGACTTGGGAGAAACTCCTCCACCATTTAAGAAAAAGAGCGCTAAAGCAAGAATATTCATAGAAATTTATGAGGAAGAAGAATAAACGTAAGCTATATAATAATTTTTGTTTCAAAATCGTCAAGAACCAGTAATATTAAGGCAGCAACATCTTTTATTATAGCATTGTTCTCGTTTGAAATGATTTCTTTGAGAAATAAGCAAGCATTTTCCCGAGAATATTTTTTAGATATTATTTTAAGTATTGTTTGAGCAACTAATCTATCATGAAGTCTTTCTAAAGGTATCGGGGAAGAAGCTTCTATAAAATTAGCTTTGTTAAGAATGTTAAATAAAGTGGTAGGGCAGAAAAGAGAAAAACGCTGTACATCCTCTTTTTTCGTCAACTTTATCTTTTAACAGTTCTTGCTATGCCTATTTCCTTACAATCGTTATTTCTATTGTTGACACTCTAGATTGGCGGCCGTCAGGATTCTGTATTGTTTGGCTTCCTATTTTAATATCCTTTACATCCACTTGACCCGCTAAGAATCTATTTCTTACGATTTCCACGGTATCTACTGCTTTACTTATTGCTCTACCTCTAGCCTTGATTACTACCTCGTTTACTCCTTGGTTTAGTAGGGTTAGTGTTGCTAAAACATAGTTCATTACAGGTTTTTTACCTACTAGAACAACATTGCTTGGTGTTGGTTGTGCCGACATATCCTAAACCCCATTAAATGTTTTTAGCTATAGACATTAGGCTAGGTACTTAGATATAAATTTTATTGTTTAAATGCAGCATTAATTGTTTAACCATAAACTCTTACATATGATTCTAAAGGTTTCTCAAGAACCTCCGGTATTTTATCTATAATGTCTGTTGCTAAGATTCTTTCTCCATAGGTCTTGTATGCTAAATCACCGGCTAAGCCGTTTATGAATGCTCCAAGATAAGCTGCTTTAAATGGATCAACTCTTCTGGCTAAGATTGAACCTATAATTCCTGAAAGAGTGTCTCCTGTTCCTCCAACACTCATTCCAGGATTCCCTGTTCTATTGTAGATTATTTGATCAGAATATGCTATGATGTCTACGGGTCCTTTAGAAAGTACTACTGCATTGTATTTCTTAGAAACTTCCTTAACAACTTCTTCTCTTCTCTCTTTTGCCTCATTTACGCTTACGTCGGCAAGCATTGCTAGCTCACCTAAATGGGGAGTTAAAATAGCTCTGCCATTAAATGAAACCTCTTTTAAAGCTATTGCTTTTAACGCATCTGCATCTAGAATTAAAAACTTACCTTGATCTACTGCATACTTAGCTATTTCAATGACAGCTTTGATTGTGTCTTTGTGAACTCCAAGCCCGGGGCCTAGAACTATGGAGTTTACTTTGTTGAGTAAATTAGTTATTTCTGTGAGAACATTTATGGATAAATGCTTTCCTTCATACTTAATAGCTATTATATTCGGACTAAATGATGAAATAACGTATGCTGTTTTCTCTGGTGCTATAACATAGGCTAAGTCCGAGCCTGTTCTTAACGCAGCTAAAGCGGCTAAGGCAGGTGCTCCCGTATAAGTTTCTGAACCTCCAATGATAGCTACTTTTCCTCCAACGCCTTTATGTGCATCTCGAGGCTTTCTAGGTATTTCAAACATTACATTGCCCGGACCAACAAATAGGCGGGCTTCTGGAGGAATACCTATTTTCGCTACATGAAGTTCTCCTACATACTCTTTTGCCTTAATAAGACCTGGTTTTGTATCATGAAAAGTCACTGTTAAGTTTGCTTTAACAGCATTTCCAGCTATTTCTCCAGTATCTGGGTTTAAACCTGAAGGAACATCTACTGAAACCTTGTAACCTACACTTTCATTCAATATTTCAATAGCTGTTTTTACAGGTTCCCTTAAAGGTGGTTTAACACCAACACCCAATATGGCATCAATAATAATATCGGCTTTTACAGGTTCAAGAACATCAATAGTTCTCCTTAACAATTTAACTGAAGAACTCATTTTCTCCAAAATCTTAAGGTTCTCCTTAGTATCAACATTATTGATTTCATCCTTATCGTAAAGAAGAATTACATCAACTTTAAAACCGAATTGAGCTAAGTGCCTAGCAGCAACAAATCCATCACCAGCATTACCTCCTTTTCCAGCAAACACTACGGCTTTTCCTCGTTTACCAAATTTATTAACAATAATTTTAGCTACTGCAGCACCTGCATTTTCCATAAGTAATCTCGTTGGAATACCTAAGGCTACAGAGTTTTGCTCTAAAATTCTCATTTCAGTGGATGTTATCATCTCAAAAATACCTCTTCAGTATTTCGCCGGTATTATTACCTCTCAACTCTTATTTAAATAGACTTTCTTGAACGAAGTTTTAGGTGGCGATTTTGCCTTACGCTATTATAGAACATGCTTGCCCTAATTGTGGGGGTTTCATAGATACTGAGAGACTAATAAAGGGTCTTCCATGTAGAGTTTGCCTAAATGGTTTAGAACATGTTAAATTAGATAAATTATCCTTAAAAGAAAATGTCTACATTAATCTTTTAACGAGAAAAAAACTTTATGGTTACAAAGAAATTTTAAATATTGAAAGAAGCATTAAGGAGTTCGAAGTATTCTTTAGTAAAGCTTCTGGAAAGAAGCCTTGGAGTGCTCAAAGAACTTGGGCTAAAAGGCTTTTGAAAGGTGAAAGCTTTGCCATCATAGCTCCTACGGGAGTTGGTAAAACAACGTTTTCCATAATTTATGCACTATACCATGCATTTAAAAGTAAAAGCCGAGCATACATCATAGTTCCCACGAAAAATCTTCAAGACCAAGTCACGAAGAAAGCTTTGGAGTTTGTTTCCAAACTTGGCATCACCTTAAACATTTGCTCACCAGGTATAATTAATGAAGATCTTCTGGAAACTGGAAATTTCCAATTACTCATAACCACATCAGCTTATCTTTCAAAAAACTTTGCAAAAATAGGAACATATAGATTCTCGCTAATAATAGTTGATGATGTTGATGCTTTACTTAGGAACTCTAGAAATATAGACAGAATTTTAAAGCTCATAGGATTTAATGATAGAATACTTGAGATAGCATACAAGCTCATAGTAAGTAAAATAGACTTCTTTAAACTTGTAATTTCAGGCTCTAATGAAAACAAAATAGCTAGGATAAGGGAAAAAATAAGAGAATATAAAGCGGAAATCGAAAAATATGTTAAAGAAACAAAATTAGGGCAAATACTTGTATGCAGCGCTACTGGTAGAAGTAAAGGTCTTAAAGCTAAGATGTTTAAAGAACTTCTAAAGTTCGAAGCTGGAACAGTAATAGAGTATATGAGAAACGTTGTAGACACATACATGCCCTTAGAGAAAGACTATGTAAAACAAGTAATTTCATTAATTAAGAAGCTGGGAAATGGAGGATTAATATTCGTATCTCAAGATCTAGGGGTTAAGGAAGCTAGGAAGCTAGTAGAAAAATTAAGGGAAAACGGCATAAAAGCTGAGCTTGCTTCATCCTCACGACATGGTTATATTAAAAGATTTGTTGAAGGAAAAACCGACATACTAGTAGGCATCGCAAATTACTATGGCGTAATAGTTAGAGGAATAGACATACCTGATAGAATAAGATACGCTATTTTCTTAGGGGTTCCTAAGTTTCAAATAGAATTAGAAAAGGGATTGAATAATCCTGTAAAGATAATTGTTCTCTTAACAGCATTAGAAGAAGCTGTTGAAAACGAGGATGAACTGAAATATATAAGGAAGACCATTAACATTCTATCAAAATCATTAGATAAAATTAGCTTTAAAGAATTAAAGATACTAAGGAGAGCAATAAGCGAGAACATAGAGCTTAAAGGGTACCTAGGTAAGCTCTTGCAAATAATACTTGAAGCAAAAAAATTCATTCTTAACAAAATATCGGATTCAATTATTAAGGATAAACTGAAGAAATCTCAGTTATTAATTCTTAGGGAATTTAAAGGTAAAACTTACATAGTCTCACCGGATGTTATGACGTATATTCAAGCTAGCGGTAGAACATCTAGAATGTTTGCAAACGGAATGACGAAGGGTCTTAGCATAATATTGGTTGATGATGAAAAGGTGTTTAAGAAATTAATTAAGCAATTGAGGTATTATATCGATAGTTTTGAAATAAAGAAATTTGATGAAATCAATTTAAGCAAGATTCTTCATGAAATAGATAGAGACAGGGAAGTTATTAGAAAAATATTGAGAGGAGAGATTGAAGCAAAATACCAAGACCCTATTATCCCCGCTTTATTTGTTGTTGAATCTCCAACAAAAGCCAGAACCATAGCCTACTTCTTCGGTAAACCATCGAAAAGAAGAATAAATGGAGTAGTAGTTTATGAAGTACTTGTAGGAGATCCTAAGCTGGGATCAAAAGATTACATGTTATCTATAGTTGCTACTAAAGGACACATACTTGACTTAACAACATCATCAACCATGGGGTATTTTGGTGTACTTGTAGACTCCGACACTATAGCTCCCATATATACTACAATAAAGAAATGTAGAGAATGCGGCCATCAATATACGTTAAATAGCGTTGTTTGTCCAAAATGCGGCTCAACAAAAATATTTGATTCGAAAAGCATTATAGATACCCTAAGAAAGCTTGCTCAAGAAGTTGACATGGTATTTATTGGAACAGATCCTGACAGTGAAGGTGAGAAAATAGCATGGGACGTCATGCTACTACTTAAACCCTACGTAAAAAACATTTTCAGAATAGAATTCCACGAAATAACGAGGAAGGCTATAATAAAGGCTTTAGCGAACCCGCGAAAAATAGATAGGTTTCTTGTTGAGGCTCAGGTTGTTAGGCGTGTTGAGGATCGTTGGATTGGTTTTGAGCTTTCAAG